>OJMH01002515.1_pt1 | contig 15244 bp, 16 predicted proteins | sample 1597111 | NCBI WGS metagenome assembly OJMH01 (sample SAMEA2452115, study PRJEB22498) | human gut metagenome | reverse complement strand
CTGCCGGATAACTGTTCGCCGCCTGTGCGGACTGCAAGAAGTCGGCGACACGGTTCGTGACATGGGCCACTTTCTCGTACCATTCAAGCATGGTCGGCTGATGACGGAATAGCTTTACCTTTTCATTATCGTTCAACCCGTGTAGGGCGTTGGCGAAGTTCACCATGTCCGTGCGGCAAGCCGCAAGCTGCCTAAGACCGTCCAGTTCCTTGCCGGAAAGCCTTTGCCGTGGCTTGTAGCCGAGTGCCCTTGCACGGATGAAGTCGCTGCGTGTCATGCCGCACTGGTCGGCGGTGCTTTTTATTTGCGAAAGCTCCTGTTCCGTGACCTTGGTGACTACCACCCTGTCACGCCTTATGACGGGCTTCTTTTGACCCGATTCCCGATTAGAAGTATCTTCGTGTTTCATATATAACAGATGTCTTTGAAAAGTCGTGAAACGATTTCTAAAAGAGGGAAGCTGCGAGCCTGCGAGCGGCACGGACAACAGTCTGTCGGACTGTTGCGAGGGCGTCGGGGTAATACCGTCCGAAGGCGGTAATACCTCGGCATACCTCGCAACTGAACGCTACCGCTCCATGCCAATCCACCCGTCCGCTTGCCACAGCCAAAACAGACTGGTGCCAGTGGAGTGCCGGATAATGGAACAACGGTAAGCGTTTGTTTTCACAGTACCGCCGTCGGCTCGGCTTTTGACTGTTCTTATTCTTCCCTCTGTTCGTGAGGAATAACAGGGTTGGATATGTTGACATTCTCCGCTGTTTTCCACTCAAACAGGCACGGAAAGGTCATCACGGATGCAACCCTTGAACGGCAGGTGTTGATAACCTTCATGTCAGTAAGCATGGCAAGCAGGTTGCGTATGCGCTTCCTGCCCATGTTCCATTGCGAAGAAAGCTGTTCTTCGGAATACTGCGCCTGACCTGCGGAAAGCATAAGCGGTCTGTGGAAGCCATTGGCAACACTGTCCGTTAATGCCATCCTTGCCAGCAGGTCGCCAAACAATGTGAAGTTGCTTGTTTTCCTGCCATTGTCATCGGTAGTTGTTCCGCACAGCCATTGCAGAGCACGGTCGGAGAATTGGAAAGAGAATGATGCAATCCCTGTCGGGTACATGAATCTGTATGTTTCCTTGTCCATAAATCTTTGACTTTATAAGTGTGATACTAATTTTTCCTGAATGGAATGAAGCCGTACAGGTATCGGCATGGAAACACCGACTTGGTTTTTGTTGTACCCTGCACGGCTTTTCTGTTTTGAACGGCGCATGAAAAGTGTTAGGCTTGCCAATTACTTGCATCAGTCAGCCAATGCGTATCATCCCGAAATAAGGGAAGAAAAACAGGCTGCGTTACCACGGGGCATACACCTTTCCACTTTTTGCATACGGTCATTTGTTTACTCCGTTGCCGTTAGTGCTGCCCGGAAACGGTTGTCCGGATGCAGGCCGCTTGTCAAGACTCGATACGGCACGGCTGATGTCCGTGGCATTCACCGCAATGGAAAGCAACGCCTTGTTGACCGTCACCAACTGCCGCTTGTCGCAAAACTCCGTCACACGCTCCAGCAATCCGAACGCCCGGTTCAACCGATGTCCCTGTGCATTGTCCGCTGTCAGCCGCTCGTTGTCCGTGCCGCTGTTGAGATAGCGGTTGAGCGCAAGACGGTCGTCCGCTGAAATGCTCTCTGCCGTAGCCTTGCCGTCGGCGATGGCTATGCCCACACGCAGTGCGTCCGCCTCGTAGATGCCCACACTCTCCAAGAATGTGCGGATAGCTTGTACGTCCTTGCCGCTTATCTCACGTTTGCGGCTCTCGTTTTTCTTTTCAGTCGAAACAGCCGAAGCTGCTCCGGCCTGTTCCATGTTCTTACTCTGTTCCATAATACAATTTGTTTTTGATGTGAAAAAATAAGTTGCTTATTTCCGTCCGGCAAGGTAGCGGTCGGCTTCTTCATTGATTTCCCCTTGCGATGAGATGCGTACTCCTGTGAGGAAAGCATCCAAATCCTCCCTCTTGAAGAAACACAGCTTGCCGCACGGCTTGTACATCGGGATTGCCCGGCGCATCATCAGCTTTCGGAAGTAGGACAGCTTGAAACCGCAATACTCGGCGGCTTCCTTGGTGCTTAAAAGTTTTCGTTGCTCTGTCATGTGAGTATATTTTTAGTGGATATTCAGGTCGCTTCTTTGTCTTGGCGACAATGCAAATGTATGGCGGATGTTTTGGAAAACCTCATTTGTAAATGACACAAACAAAGCATTTTGTGAATTATAAATGAAAGTATAAACGGTGCATAACGAAGTATAAAGGAACTCTAAACCCTCCATAATCCCGGATTGTCCTTACATGGCAATCCATAAGAGCGGAAAGAAGTACGGATGTTTGCGGACAGGCATGAAAAATCCCGCCGCTGGCTCGCAGTGACGGGAACAAGAAAAATGATTTTATAAAAATATTCAGTCAGAGTTTCTTGAACTCTTCAAGGTCGTAGGTGTCAAGTCTCGGTCGCAGACGTGTAGCCTTGCGCAACAGTTTGGAGATATGCCGCTGGTGGTCGGACGGATTGTCTTTGGAGGCGGCCTTGAGGTTGCTCGCCAACTGTGCGCCGTTGTTGAGCGGCCAGAACTTCCCGAAGATTACCCATTTCCCTTTCCTAATTTTGAGGGCTGCGCACATCGCGTTGGCGATATAGGCATAAAGCGTCCGGTTGATTTCGTCATCCTCCTTTTTCATCAGCGGTTGGAAGTCCGCATCCAGATAACCGTCCTCCCGGAACAGCACGAGTAAGAACAGCGCATCGTTGGTCTGCAACGCTTCGGGCAACTTTTTTACCAATTCAGGTTGTAGCTGTGAAACGAGGGTGTCGTAGTGCCTGATTTCATCCTCCTGCTTCATCGGCATTGATGATGCGGATATTGAAAGTACAGTTTCGATATGGCTGTCGGTCTGTTCTTTTGTAGTTTGCGGTTTTTTCGGCATGAGCTTGTTCCACCGTTGGAACAGCCACGACTTAATCTGCTTCCCGTAAGCCATCCCGATGATGTAGGGCAGCAGGAAAAGCACGGCAAAAAGTGAAACCATGACGATGACCGTGCTCCAGTCCAGATGTTTGTCAGGCGTGAGGATAAATGCAAGCAACAACGAAATCACAAACCAAGAGGCCGTTAAAACAGAACGGTCTTTGGAAAGCCACTTGTCTATGATAATGTCATACAAAAGGAAAAATTCTATAACCAGTCCAATCCAACCGACAATTGACAAGGCGGTAAAGACAAATGCAGCCGTGGTTGCTTCCATACGGAAAGCAACGGCAGCTACCAACCCGAATGCGGTTGCGGCTACCACTGTAAGCGGTAACAGCATTGTAAGAAAGTTATCGGACAATCGTTTCATCGCATACATCAGGTTTAGTCCTTAAAAATTTCATTGACACGGTTGACAGCTTCGTCTTTCTTCTGGTCGATAATCTTCGCGTAAATCTGCGTTGTGGAAATGTTCTTGTGTCCGAGCAGCTTGCTTGTGGTAAAAATGTCAACATCCAGTGTAAGCATCATGGTGGCGAAGGTATGACGGCTGACATGGTAGGTCACGTGCTTGTTTATGCCAGCCGCCTTCGCCCATTTGTCAAGGATGATGCAGATACGGCTTTCAGAAGGAAGGTCGAAAACCTTGTCTCCGTCTTTGGCATCGCCACGTTCCGGTAACCATTTCATTGCTTGTTTTGACAATGGCAGATAAATCGGGTCGTTGGTCTTTTCCATGACGGTGAACACACGCCACTGGTCGCCGTCCTTGTGTATGTCGCCCCATGTCAGACCGACAACATCGCTGATGCGCAAGGCGCAATAGCACGAGAACAGGAAAGCCTGCTTCACGGCAGGACGGGTAGGACATTCCGTTGCAATGAGTTTTTTCAGTTCGTCAATCTGCAGGAACTCGCGCTTACTTTCGGGGCGGTGGATGCGGTCGGCTGCTGCAATATGCGTGAACGGGTTTTCGGAAAGATAGTCGTTGCGCACAGCCCAGTTCAGCATGGCACTAAGCACCGTGACATACCCTGTGGCGGTGGTCATGGAAATAGGTCGGTTTGTCCGTGCCTTGTAATCGTTCCGCAGGAAATTCATGAAAGCCATGCAATAGTCCTTGTCAAGCATCCTGATGGGAACATCGCCACGGAATTGGAATGTAGCTTTCCGTATGGAATTGACGCCCCGTATCATAGAGTGCTTACCGTTGTCCTCCAGCCATCTTGCATAGCGGTCAAGCAACTCAGACAACTTAATGCGGCCACGCAATGTCGCGTTGGAAACGCCTTTTTCATTATTGGTAAGTTCGACGATGCGGTCAGCCTTAATCTTGTTCGCCAAAGCCATGTTGTGCTGGTTCATGGCACGGCTTGCCGGGTCAATCTCCGGAACGAGATAAAGTTTGAGAAACTCATAAGTACGTTTCCCGTTGCGGTAAATATCCAGATAGATAGACTTGTTTCCGTTCTGCAACTCCTTGAAGCGGATACGGACAGGCTCTTTCGCCTTGATAACTTTCTTGGGTCTGGGCATGGTGATATGTTTTTATTGATTATTCGTTTTGAGTTATTTGTTCTTATCTCCAGTATGGCTTGCGGCAACCATTTTCATATATCCTTTCATCGTCTTGGGTGTCATCCCAAGCATACAACTGACAGTGCCTATGTCAGTGCCAGTAGTGAGCAATAGATATATAAAGGTGTTCTGCGCAAGCCGGAAACTCAACGGCTGGTGCAGTCCTGCGTTCTTGCCCCATTGCGACAGGATGTTTCTGATTTCAGTGCCTTTCGGCAATCCTTTGAATACAAGTCCGCGGTGGTTTGCCGTTTCAGGCAACCATCGCATTGATATCGCAGTCAACGGCACGGATGACTTCCTTGAATGCACTTCAATGGTTGTCCTGCCTTCATTCGTCTTTATGTCTTTCCATTTTAGTGAGAGGACATCGGCAAAAGATAGATAAGTGAAGATGCTCAACATGAAAGCCTGTTTGACTTGTGGTCTTGACATCACAGGGCAGGGTGTGTCCATCAAAGCCTTTATTTCGTCAATGGTCAGAAACTTTTTCAACGGACGCTCCCTTGTAATTCGCCCGTGGATGTTCACGAAGCGGAGAGGGTTCACACCTATTATACCATTGGCAACGGCGTTGTTGAGCGTGCTGCTGAAAAGATAGATGAACGCCCTTGCCGTTGTCATGCTGATTTTACCGAACTGTGCAGTATAGTCCTTATGCAGAAAGTCAACCAGTCCGTCACAGTAGCTTTCATCAATGTCAACCACTTTTGTGTCTAATCCACGATAAGCCATCACCGCCTTTTTCATGCACCTTATATTATTGGCTGAAGATATATCTCCCTTATCAAAGATGATTTTCTCATATTCGTCAATGGATTCGCCTATGCGCATGGGTGATGGTTTTTTGGTCTCTATGCCGAAACGCACGGCAAGCAATCCGTTCTCTTTTTCGATACGGATGGCCTCGGCTTCTTTCATCGTCCGCTTGTTTGCGCTGATGTTCTTCTTGGATGTTTCGGGTAACAAATAGAGATGGAGGGCTTCGCGGATGCGTTTGCCGCCCTTGTAATAGTCAAGGTAGATGGACTTTTCCCCATTATCTATCTCTTTGTATTTAAGTTCGATATGCGATTTTTTAGCGGTCATATAAACTCTATTTTGTTACTATATGGTCATTTTTCCGATACAAAACTATAAACTATTTTTCAAAGTAACAAAATGGTAGCAAATAAAGTAACAAAATTAACCCAATTTAGTGAAGATAGGAACTCATTATCTGTTTTGAAAAATTGTGTAAAACATTGATATATAACAATTATACATTCCTTTTGTTTCTGATTTATTCCAATGGAAAACATATATAAAGATAATGGTGGAACAGCTGTATGTGCGCCTTGGCCTCCATGGTGAAGTTGGCTTCCAGCCGTGCACGCTCGGCAAGAAACGGAATGTCTCCGTCAAGTACATAAATCTGCTGCCTTTCCTCATTGACCAGGGAAATGCAGCACCAGACCGTAAAGGCACAGATGACGGTGCAGCCTCCAATTACCGCAAATACCGTCATCATGGCCAATCTGGTTTTCTGTGCAAGGGATTCAATAAGCATATTTTAAAAAGATTTGAAGTTATTTGACTAATGACCTGACAGCCGAACCTGTTCCTCTCATGGCAGAACCTGCTGCACCTCCGGCCATGGCACCTGCAGCCGAAGTGATGCCCATTGCAGCCGAACCGGCAACGGAACCCGTACCCGAACTTACACCTCCCGGAATCAGCCATGAAGCCACTTCAGGAACGAAGCGTATGATATAGGCACCCACGAGCATACCCATGGCATACATACAGTTGGAACCTATTCCCTGCAGTCCCAGTGCGCCAATCTGTTCCCATGAGTTTACCGAGCCGTGCAGCAGGTGGTCGTATGCCACCAGATCCTGCTGGAGGTTATAAAGAAGGATGAAGTCTATATAATAGATGCACATATAGGTCACGAATCCCCATAACGAGAGGGAAAGGAACTTGGACATCCACTGGCTCCAGGCCGAGTTCCATGGCGGTGCCAGCGAGAGGGCAAACATGATCGGACAGAATATCATCATGATGGCCATGAAAATCCTCTGTGCCACGAGCATCCCGTAATACGACATCTGGAAAATCAGTTCCCCGACAAAGCGTATGACATCGTTTATCCATTCACTGACCTTCGTCTCAGCCGCCACGGCAGCCCTCTGTGCGTAGTTGTTGATGGTCGAGCCCAGATTCTCCACATTATATATCAGCTTGTCCCACCAGGCTGCATCCTGACCGATTTCGGCCACCTGCTTTGCCGTGGCTATGGAGTCCTGTACGGTTCTCAGCCTGTCGAGATATTCACTCTGTTTCTGTGCCACCTTCAGCTCGAAGGCCGCCACTTCCTTGTTCTTTGCCTTGGCCATAGCCCATGTAGCGGACTCCAGACTCTTTCCCGGAACCTGCAGAGCCGAGCATATCCATGAAGAGGATGAAATACACAGGGAAATGCCGATGATGCGCAACAGCTTCATGACATCCATACCACGCCTTCCGAGCATCATCATCCAGCATTCGTATGAACCGACACACAGGGCCAGGCACAGACCGAGAGCCTTTGCCATTGAAACGGCATCACCGAGAACGGCCACATTCGGAAATGTCTCCATGGCCGTCAACAGCTTTTCCAGACTTTCGTCAATAGCCGGAAGTCCTATTGTCAGTGGAATAAACAGTAAATTCATGATTGACTATATTATTTGTTTAATATTATTACCTGAATTGTTATCAATTATAGAGAATGTCTAATAGTGTGTAGCGGCAACGGCACAAAGGTGTGCAGTCCTGTTGACCAGCTCTGCCATCCTGGATTTGGCTTCCTCGTATGCCTTCTGCCGCTTGGCGTTCTCCAGTCCATAGCCGACACCGGTTTTGTGTATATAGGCTATATCCGCACAGAGTATTTCATTCTGGCGGCTCAGCTCGTCCACCTGATAGCGGAGCTTGCCGTCACTCTTCTGCATACAGTAGAGCAGTCCGTCCGTGATACAGTCCTGCATACGGTTGAACTCGTCCTTGTAGGTGGCATACATCAGGTCAACATTTCTGTCAGCCTCCCTTGCCAGTTCTTCCTTATACAGTTCCTCGATATATTTGCGCTCACTCTCCACTTTCTTGATTTTCTGCCTCTGCGTCTCTTCGGCAGTCACACGTACCGGCATGATACGTTTCACGTCAGACTTTGGTTCCTTGAAACGGACACGGAATCCGGAGTTGAACCAGTCCCATTTCCAGTACATTTCCGCACCGGAATATTTCTTATGCAGGAAAAAGTAATACCAGTCCGGAGCAAAATCCCACGGACCGTTTTCCATAGACTTCCACTGCTTCTGCTTTTCACTGTCACTTACTATGCTTTGGGCATTGGCAACAGTAACTGTACCTGAAACTGACATGCAGAACAGGCATAATAATATAATTCTAACCTGCATATCCCTGATTCCATTTATTGATTACACGCTCAGCTATCTCATTCTTCACATTGGAGTTCAGTATCTCCCAGATATAGTCCGGCTTCCATCCGCAGTCCGTGACAAGGAAACAGTACAGGTTGGCATTGTCTATGATGTACCTTGCCCTGTCTATGGAAGCCTTCAGTGTCATTACCAGATTCAGTTTCTCATCCATGGAAGCCTTCATCAGGTTTATACCCGAAGCGGCCACGGATGCATACAGTCTGTAACAGTGCTGTATCTCCCTTGATATTGCCACGTTGGCATCGGCATAATACCAGGCCACGAAAGGCTTCTTTGATACATGACTGAAAGTATTACCGGTAAAGTCCTTGTATTCCGTTACCAGCTGATACAGTGAGTTGGCCGTTGAAGAAATGGCACCGGCCAGTACCAGGCACGAATAGGCATTGTTCATCCTTGTATCCAGAGTAGTCCGGACATCATTGAACTTTTCCGCACCCTTTTCAATGAGCGACTGCTCGCCATAGCTTGTGGCCACTCTTGTAAGAGCCTTGTCCTCGTCCTTCTTTATGGCCTTGTGCAAGGCAATGAGTGCTTCGATGGTCGGCAGGTCTTTGGGTATTATGAAAGCAGAAGCCTTTACAGGCAGCAACAGCATTATAATACCGGCTGATATGATACTTATATTCCTGATTCTCATAACAGACACATACATATTAAGGGTTAATAATTTGAAGCAACCAGTCCGTTCCAGTCTTGTACAAGATTTCCCACATGATTCTTCATGGTTACCACATTTGCCCATCCTTCAGGGTCTATGGCAAAGAAGAGGTCGTTTGCAGTGGCATACTGTGCCATCAGAACCATCCCTTCCACCTTGTAGCGTATCCTGTTCAGGTCAGTATAGATGCTGTTGGCCAGTGTCAGCCTTTCATACCTGTCCAGCAGATTGTAGCCGTCATCCTTTTTTTCTGCAGTTGCCTGTCCCTGCAACGGATTGGGAATTCTGGCATTGTTAACGATATTGACGAAGTTGCCGACCAGCTGCTGTGTTTCCGCTACAAGGTTGCCGAGTTCGTTCAGACAGAGCAGCCTGTTTGAAAATTTGGCCCTGTTTACCGTGCTGACAAGTACCGGAACATTTCGCAGAATATCCAAAGCACACAGGCCTATTTCCTTATAATAAAGACTTTCAGTCCCGAAACCGGATATGTTCTCCATGCTCAGCTTGTATAGTTCCTTCATTGTAGCCATGCTTACCGTATAGAGTTCCACCTTCTGTTTCTTGGCTGCAATGGTATCCACACGCTGGTTGTGCTGTTCCTCAATAAGTTTCTGTGAAGCGGTATTGGCCAGGACAATCTTCAGGCAGTTGCGGTCGAATACGATTCTCCAGGCAGCATGTGCATTAATACAGACAAATGCAGAAACCATTATAACCGATATGATTCTTAATACTGTTCTTACCATAGTGACATAACTTTTTGATGTTGGTTGACTTTTCTTGCAAACTCCAGATACAGAAGCCCTCCGTCAGCCTTGCGGTCTTCCTCGATACGGGTGATGGCCTCCTGCAGCGTACCGTACCGGGCAAGATAAATCTTCAGTGCCTCCTTTTCGGTACGTTCTGTAGTATATGCCCAGTAACATTCCGGTGCTTCCTCCACGCCGTACACATCCGAGTGCTGTCCCCGGCAAATCCACACCTCCTTGAAGTAGCTTCTTCCCTCATGGTTGTTCAGCGCATTGATGGTGAAAATCTGCTGACGCTGTATGTCAGTGAGTCCCAGAATGGCTGCAATATCCTCATACCTGTCCTTGAACTTGGTCTGGTCAAGCAGAATCTTCACATCCGAGTTGTTGATGATGGCCTCCTTCACAATAGGGGAATCAATCACGTCATTAAGCTCCTGTGTGACCACACCGGCTATTCCGTGGAACTTCCGGACGGTCTTATACAAATACTTTATATATTCTGCCATAGTAGGTGACGCTATTGCCTTCCATGCCTCTTCAATGATAAGAGCCTTCCGTCCCTTCTTGATACGCATCTTCTGCAGGAACACGTCCATGATAATCAGCACCACAATCGGGAAAAGCACCGGATCATCCTTTATTTTATCTATTTCAAACACAATGAAACGCTCGTCAAACAGGTTAATGCCGAGGTCGGAGTTCAGCGTCATCTCCAGTTCACCGCCACGGTAGAACTGTTTCAGTATGGCCGCAAAGTCATGAATATTGAAACTTATCTTCTCCAACTGTGTAATCTGCGGTATGCGCTCCAGGGCAAACTCATAATAGGAATTGAACGAGAGTTCCTGAACCTTCAGCCTGCGCTTCTGTTCCTCCATGTGGTCAATCTGCTTGTCTATCTTAATCAGCATGGAATTGTTATAAAGTTCCCTTTTATATTTTTCTATGATGGCAAGTGCACGTTCCTTTTCCGATTCTGTGGCCGCTTCATCATTAATCAGGGCGGTCAGTGAACGGCACTGTCGTATCAGCTTCAGGCGGCGTACTTCGGAAGGCAGCAGCAGGGCACGGCTTTCAGCCTTCTCCTGAACCTCTTCCGTATTTATCTGCCTGTCGATGTCCTCCATGCTGTGCGTGTACTGTTCATAGTCATCCTCCATCTTGGCGGCGACCAGCAGTTTCTGCCTCAGTGCCTCACGCTCACTGTTGCTGAATCCTTCAAACGGATTGAAATAGGCCTCGTAATATTCCACGATGGTCTGGTTTATCAGCATGTCCTCAATCTTTGTTGGAAATGCGTTGCCCTTGAATATCAGGAATATCAGCGATTTGAGGAAGTTCTTCTTCTCACCGAAATTAAGTTTATACTCATCCTTCGTGACCTTGAACGGATTCATGGAAATGGGTTTCTCTTTCGAGTAGGCTATGTATGTACCCTTGTAATATCCGCATATACCTTCGTAGGAATCACCCGTATCCACCATGACCACATCCGTATTCTGTTCCAGAAGCTGACGTACCACACTGTTCATGTGGAAGGACTTGCCGGAACCGGAAGGGCCGATACAGAAGAAGTTGGCATTGTCCGTCATTTTCTTCTTGCCTTCCTTGCCGGTAATGTCGATACATACAGGCAGTCCCTGACGGTCGGTGTAGTATGTGGTCAGCGGTGTATCCTCAGACTCCTTCAGATGCTCCTTGAAGAAAAAACACAGGGCTGCATCCGAAAGCGTCAGGAACAGGTCATAGTCCGGGTTGAAGGCATAGCCGTTACCGGGAAAACAGTCCATGAAAAGTTCCAGCTGGTTGTAGGCCGTCCTTGACGGCATGATGCCGCACTCGTACAGTTTGGTCTCCAGAAAGGAAGTTACCGGAGTAACCTTGTCAGGCGGACAGCTCACCAGAATGTTGAAGTTACAATACACAAGCATGGTACTGTCAACGGCCAGCCTGTCCAGCACTTCCTCAATGTCGGCCTTTGCAATACGGTTGCTCGGGTCCGGCATGGAACCGTGACGCTTCGCCTTGGCCTGTAGCTTGCGCAGCAGCTTCCTCTGTCCCGGTATCTGAATGACCTGGTTGAACACCACACAGTCCGAGTAGGGGACGCCGGTAAGAAAAGAAAGCATGTCGGTTGCAATTCCGTAGCCGTTGATGTTCATCTGCGTGTACGGCTTTACCATGGAAGGAAGATTAATCTCGTCAATGTCCACCAGCGGATAGGAACGGATAATCCGGTCACCTGTCCTGAGATATTCGTCTGAAGCCTTGAAGTTGGTCATTGAGAACGGTCCGTGCCGGAACTGGAATGCCATGAAACGGTGGCAGTATTCGCTGACTTCCTCCTTGCCGAGCTTTCTGTGCCGGATATGCTTTTCCGTCAGAATATCATCCGTCTTTGATACCTTGGCATGGAAATCGAGCCATCTCTTCGGGTCATACTGGATGAACTGGCTTCTCTGAGCCTCCTGAGTGAGGATAAGAAAAGTCCGTATCTCTGTAAATTCCCTTCCCTCAAAGTATCTGAAATAACTCCTTGTCAGGAACTCCGCATCATCCGGCACGTCATGGTGATATGCCTGTCTGCACAGAATATCCTGCTTCTGCAGTGCATATCCTTCACCGATGGTCTGAAGGATATTGGATAGCACGTCATGAAACAGCATGTACTGCTGCGCATCCGTACAGAGCTGCTGGACCGGATTGGTTATCTCAAAGATAACGGACGGCTCGCCTCTGGCCGAGAACAGCACGACATTGCCGTCCGTCTCCTCCAGCTGCGCATAGAGTCCGTCAAAAATTCTTTTCCTTTTGTGTGCCATACTGTATAAAGTGATTTACTGTTCTTTTCTCAGGCTTCTGTAGATATAGATGCCTCTTGCCCTTTTCTTGTTGTGGAGTCCACCACGCTGCTTGATGTAGATGGTTATCAGTCCCACCAGTGCCATGACCATCATGGCTATGAACCCTGCAACCTTTCCCAAAGCGATTGAGAAACCGATGAAGCCTACGAATGATACGCCTATGGCTGCCGCTGCCAGAGTTAGGAAACGGCCACGTATGCCCATAAACTCCAGCGGTTTCTGCAATCCCTTGAACACAGGGTAACCTTCCTGATTCATTGTCATGCTTGGAAAGGATTACTGGAAGAACAGCGGAAGAGCTTCCGAAAGTGCGATGAATGCAATACAGCCTCCGATGGTAAGCATGATGGTCTTCTTCACGTCCTGGTCTCCGTTCTGCATTTTGAAATAGACGTTGAAGGCACCGACCAGAACGATAACGGCAGCAATGGCCTTCATCAGGTTCGATACAGGAGTCTGGTAGGAACTGACTTCCTGTGTGGCCTTGGTAAAACCTGCTGCACCCTTGCTTCCTGCCATTACGTTTGATGTGGAAATAACGAGTGCAATTGCCGCCATCACACACTTCTGTCCAAAACTTGAACCGATGAAACGCTCCGTAAGATTCCGGGCATTTTTCTTTATTATCTGCATTTCTGAATAATGTTAAAGGATTTCATCGCCAAAGAAACAGATGTCACTAAAGGAACGGTATATATATCAGGCATTCTCACAGCTGAAGATAACGGCACCGAGGTCACTGGTACCAGTCTCTGCCAGCCGGTTTATTTCCTGTATGATATTCTCAACCAGAATGCCGTCAGTCATGATGGCCTCCCGGTAAACGTGTTTGGGAGATTCTGATTTGGATACAGATTTCACTGTACCGTCAGAATCAGTATTTTCATTCTTATGTTCAGGATTCCCTGTATTATTCTCTTCCTGATTCTCTTCTTTGGATTCAGGCTCATCCCGGTTTATTCTTATCGGTCTGAAGCTTCGTGCCTCTTCCGATATGTCTATGTCCTCTTCTTTATGGCTGTCCTGCTCGGCATTCTGTGCGGCCTTTGCCCTCTGGAAGTCCATGAAAATCATTGCCGCATAGTAGAATACCATTGCCACGAAGAGAAGGAATACTATCTGTCCGTACTGCATGGCTGTTGTAATATGATGTTGGATGAAAGAGCGGAACTGTCCTCCGGAAACGGAAGGATATGCAGTCCCAGTCTGATACCCCGGCTTTCCAGACGTTCCCTGCGTTCCGTTGTGCCGGTATAATAAATCACGTTGTGTTCCTCACTGATGATGTATCCGTTTGACTTCATGTTTGAGCGTACCCTTACCTTTGCCCTGTTTGAAATGACACGGATACCGGTTATGGGTTCCAGACCGAAGACGATACGCCGTCTTTCCCTCTTTACCATCTGGGTACGGATACGTGAGGAAATCAGGTGTTTCTCTTCACTGCTGCGTTTCAGTCCGAGTGCAGCGGCTATGCGTCCGACACTCATCCGGGTAATGCCGAGAGCTTTCCCTATCTCAGAGAAGGAACACTCTTGGAAATGATTCCTGATATAGTCGGCACGCTCCATCCATCTGGATTTGGCCATTTTTACAAGTCCAAGCTCACGGGCTTTCAGCTTGACGGTCGATTCGCTCAGATTGAGAACGGCAGCGGTATAGGCTGTGGTCTCTACCGGATACAATTCGACAAGAGCGGTCAGCATCCTGTCAGTCCAGTCTGTCTTTTTCATATCCTACAGATTATAACTGTTAAACAATGATTTCTTTTCCCTTCTGTATTCTGCCAGACGTGGCAGGTATGACTTGAAGAATGCCCTCACGATGGCATTCACCAGGTCAGAGCGGCATCTGCCATGTATATCGCAGTCATCAAGTGAATCCGCAAGGTCACGGTCGAGTTTGCAGACAAGTCTTTCTGTTTTGTCCGTTCCCGAACCGTCCGATTGCAGGTATTCCATGAAGTCATCCCAGCATCCTGTATCCGAAAGGGAAACAGCAGTGTCCTTTTCCTGTGCTTCATTGTTATTTTCCTTTTGCTCAACCTGTGTTCCTGCGGTATCTTGCGTCAATATAAGTTCTGAATCATTGATGCCTCTTGTCAGGTCATCTATTTTCGGTATATACTTACTCATAGTGCTATGGTTATTGAAGTTTACTGATTATTCTGGTTCTTTATTCTGATTTTCGTTACTGTCCTGTGTTGCTTCATCAGACGGCTGTGCCTTCTTTTTCTTCTTAGGTTTGGGATTCAGATTTTCCGTAAGCTGTATGCCTTTGAGTTCTTTTTTCCTTATCGGTTGAAGTGTATCGAAGATACTCTGATAGACCTTGTCAAAGACCGGTGTAACGATAGCGGCCTGCATATCCAGTGCCGCCATGGTGCTGAACCGTTCCATGTCCGCACGTTTGGGAATTTTCGCAGTGACGTATCCATAGTTGGAGAAGGTATCCCTTGCATTGTCCCAGATAAGCAGTTCGGAACGCTTGCCGATTCTTCCGTCATTTAGATTGGGAATGATGAAGAGTCTGGCTTTCATCCTTTCACCGACAGCCTTTTTCAGCCGGTCAACAAACATGAGGAAACTGGCCGTGGACGGAACGGTTACCAGGTCATAATGAAATGGAACAATAATGATATCCGAGTTGACGAACATGGGTATCAGTCCTTCCGCTTTCAGACTGCCTGGAGAGTCCATAAGCACAACATCAATTTCAGGATCATTGTGAAGCTTCTCCATAAGGGAAGTCATCATTGCCTTGTCATTGGCTTCGTATGCCCATACCTCGTAGGGCATTTCCTGCTCACCGTATTTTCTGATGTCGGCCTTTCGGCACTTCATGATGGAGTGCTGGAAATCGCAGTCAATCAC
>OJMH01002504.1_pt1 | contig 15294 bp, 17 predicted proteins | sample 1597111 | NCBI WGS metagenome assembly OJMH01 (sample SAMEA2452115, study PRJEB22498) | human gut metagenome | reverse complement strand
CTGCGGAACTCCTCCCCATCCTCTTCGAATACTACCGCACGCCCCAGTTCCACCCCCGCGATCCACAGTCCATCACCACCGTCAATGAGATCGCTGCATTGATCCATACCCTTGCGAAGAGGGCTCCTGAGTTCAGAAGGTCCGTCTGCACAATCGTTTACACCTAGCTTCTTCGTAGACGTGTTTTTAGCTAAACTGAGTCTCCCCAACGAGGCCATTCAGAACTTCGCTCTCTGCCTCCAGGAAAAGATGCCCGATAAAATGGGAAAACTCCTGCGATCGCTCTTCGACTACGCTCTCCAGCAGCAGAGTGGCTGACTCTTCTCTGTTTGTTGCCAAATCATTAACTGGTAATAACCGCGAATCCTCCTCGGCTTTCAGTTTTCTTTTGCGTGCATGGCCACTCTCTCAATTGATGCCGGAACCTTCAACTACTGCGCCATCATCGACTCCAATGGAAAACAGACCCTCGTCCGCGAAGAGGAGGGAAACCATACCATCCCCTCTGTCGTCCACTACAACCCCCAAGGAGCCGTGAGCGCCTGCGGAAAACGGGCCTATTCTCACTACTGGAAGAACCCCAACACAGTGCGGTGCGCCAAGCGCATTATCGGACTCCAGCTCAACTCCAGCGACCTCAAGCACTACCAGAAGGACTGCATCGCCGAAGTCATCTCCGGCGATGACCACTATCCGCGCTTCCGAATGCGCTGCTTCCCCGACAACTCCCTCACCCCCACAAGCGTCACGCGCGACCTCATCCAGTATGTCGGAGAACTGGCCAAGCGGCAATCTGAACTCCCCATCGAAACCCTCATCGTGACCGTCCCCGCCTTCTTCACCCAACACCAGCGTCTCGAAACCCAGCGCGCGGCCAAAGAAGCCCACATCTGCGAAAACGTCCACACCGTCAGCGAACCCGTCGCCGCTGCCTACAAATACCACCTCGAAGGAAGCCCCGAAAACGCAAACGTGATGGTGGTGGACTTCGGAGGAGGCACCCTCGACATCTGTATCATGAAGCCCAAGGGCGACAGCTTCTCCGTGCTTGCCACCGGAGGCAAGCGACAGCTGGGCGGAGAGGACGTGACGAAACGCCTGGTGGATTTCGTGGAGCAGGCCTTTCAAGAGCGGTTTCACCGGAAACTGATTCCGATCCCCAAATCCTCCAAGTTCTACCGCACGAAACGAGAAGCGCTGCAGGAAAAGGTGGAGGAGGCGAAGTGCCAACTCTCCATCTCCGATGAGACTGAGATCGTCTTCGAAAACTCCGATTTCTGCATGACGAAGCTCCCACTCCCCTGTGCCGATACGTCGGACGTGGTGGTGGAGATGATCGATGAACCCCAGGATTACACATTCACCATCCGCCGCTCCGATTTGGAAGCGGTGACTAAACAACTCATGAACGATGTGAAAGAGGCCATTCGACTGACACTTGCACGAATACACTTCACTCCCCGCGACATCGATCATGTGATCCTCGTCGGAGGGTCCTCGCGACTCGTAACCTTTCAAAACGTCGTCCGTGAACTCTTTGCTGATAAAGTGATGGTCATTGACGACCCAGATGAGTGTGTGGCTCGGGGCGCTTCACTGGTGCTCCGCCACTCCATCCTGAGTGATCGTCATGCTTTGTTCGATGCGCTGCCAAATGCGTACGGAACCGTCATCTTTGACGACTTCAAGGGCAGGGATGTCTTCGAGCCCATCATTCCCAGAGGCACTCCCTTCCCCAACGAAACTGTGTTCTCGAAGACCTTCTATCTGGCAAGGAGAACCGATGGCAGCTACATCGACTTCGCTGACATTGGACTGTATATTAGTGAGGAGGGAGGACCTGATGGTGCAACGCTCTACAAGGACTTTGGAGTGACGGGCCTCTCGACTGACTCTCGGAACAGAGTGATCGTGTCGTTCTCTATCGACCACAACGGAATGATCTCTGTGGAAGTGCGGGAGTCCGTGGGAAATCACGTCGTATTCCCTAAACAAAATCTGTGTGAAATTGGTGGCATTGGTGCATACTCTGTTTGTTTCTGTATCACTCGTCTATACCATCCATTTCACCTTCTTCGTCCATCCTCATTCCAGTTTCATGGGTTGTTCTCGACAGTACGGAGACAAGGAAAACCACAAGTCCGCCCTGACGTTGCTGTTCGACGTGTTTTTGTTGACACTGAACGTCAGTGGCATCGTGGGGATCTGTATGCTGTTCACGAAGGACGAACGGTCTCGAAAGATCATAGCGTTTGCAACTGGTTCGTTATCTCATCTCCAGCTACAACCATCGCGTTCGCCTCTGGGAATCCTCTGGAATCAGTGAGCTACAGTCTGCAAACTTCTCCGCCACGGTCAATCACAGTCCTTTGGAGGTTCATCCTCTTCACGAGGGTTCTGGTGTCAATTACCCATTCCGTGACCCCTGCAACAAGAAGGGAGACCCCGTTTGTGAAAGAGGGACCGTTTTCTACTATGGAGCTACGATCTCCAATCCTGAGAGCGACTTTCGACTCCAGATCAAAACAAACACATCGGAGGATCCCCTTTTCGGTGAATCTGTGTCGTTCAATAGAAGTCTCCATCTTCGTAAACGCGATATTGGATGCTCTGGAGGAAACGAGTTTGCAATTGTGCTCCCTGTATATCATAGAAAAGCGTGTATCACCGAATGTGAGAAACACTCCGGGGTCTGGAATTGCTCCTCCAATCTCTGCATCGTTCAGATCTATCTGACGAGCATCTGTGTCCGTTTAGCGTACCACAATGAGACATCACGCTGGACTCTGGATGTCCCTCCGTAGGGATTGCGGTAGCTAGTTCACTGAAGACAATGGCGCGATCTCCCTTCAGACATCTCCTTTGGATGCCAACCCTCATCTTCCCAGTCATGGTCTCCATACGCCTATTCTCCGGTTCCTCCCTCGTCCATTTCTCTAACTGTACCTGCAGTCTCATCGTGAGACCTAGTTGCGACATCATCAAGATCCCTTCATCACCGCTTCTGCAATCACCGCGGGCTGTAGCAGTTCCACCAACGTCACTACTTCTTGTTTCGGCCGTTCGCGCCATGATGATCTCATGATGATGAGTCTGTTTTTGACTGCAGGATTAGCGGGCGTTATTACCGACATCACCGTAGAAACCAATTCATCGTGAGACGTAGCTGCTTCTTCGTCTGCGCCGCCAAGCCGAGCGTGCCTTCGTGGCGTCGGACAATCTTCAGGAGAAGAAAAGCGACAACGGGAAGGACGAGAAGACGGAGGAGAACGCAGTGGCGCTGGAGCTCTACTCGCCACTCATGCTGCTGCAGCGGGAAATCGAGGAGGAACAGTCGTTCAACCTAAACTCCCCACGACAGAAGAATGACCTGTCGCTGCTCACGCCGTCGTTCAAGGGAGATCGTGACGGAATCTGATTGTGCCATAGCGACTGTTTGTACAAACACGCAAAATAAATGTAACATTACTGAGACTTGTCTTGCTTGAACTTGGAGTACAGTCCGGCAGTATCCTCGCCATAGTCGATGGTCGCCACCGCCAGCACCGCCGCCACGCTGACAATCACCAGAAGAATGGCCACGACGAAGATGATGTTCACGTCGACAATCTCCGTCTCGGTGTAAAAGCGCTCTAGTCGTCACATCAACAAGCCTCTCTCACTATGAGATACCGAAACTAGCGACAGCAGGTTGTAGCCCATCGTAGCCTCCTCCACGTCGTTCAGGATGGACTCCTATGAATCAGACGCGACAATTGCACCAACATTATGCATAGGACGGTAGATCACGTTCTTCTCACCAAACACAACAGAGGTCAGGTTCTATTGGTAACTCAACCCAACATGCCCCTACAGCGTACACGGTGAACGAACGAGGGCAATCCTCCGCATTCTCGTTGATGCAAATCAGCTTCGTCGAGTTATCCTTCGGTGTGAAGGTCGAAACAGTAGGGAGCATCGAATCGGCATCCGTGAACTCAATCTCAGCAGAAGGCAGGTACTCTAGGATAAGAATATACTAGGACGACGTACCATCAAACGAAGTAGCCTCCTCGATGAAAAGAACGTCAACCGAAGAGAAAATGTCGATAGCAGGAGTAGCACACTCCTTAGGGAACGCTGCTCCTTCCATGAGATTGTTCAGGTACTGAGAGAAGTAAGTAGCGCTGCAAGTGTAGTTCGTCTCCACGGTCGTTTTCATCAGGGAGGACGAGTCAATATACGCGGCTTCAAAGGTCTACAAATCGGTTAAAATTGCTTGGTAAAAGATGCAACGAAAACAACTTCGAGAAACCTCAAAACAACCAAATCCACTACCTACAGCCTGACAAACAGCAAGGAGAACGATCGCGATGAGTGTATTGATAGCCTTCATGATCCGCAAGCAAGTTGTGCTTATTCTACGAGTTTCCGATCGATGATAAATCGTGGAAACGGGGAACTCCGACCAGAATAGTGGAAAACGACAACCATTCCTTCTTGGAGGAGAGCCTGGGATGCTGAAATGCAGGAGACCCCGTCCGTGTGTTTGTTGAGTGATGAAGAATGATGAGTGAATAATCACCAACTCTCTGAGAATTTGAATGTAAATGGAGAGGAGTGACGAATATTTCATGTGTTTTTTCAAAGTACTGAACGATCATCTGGAATCACCTTTTCCTCAATTCTATTCTACAGTTATCCTTTCAAAATGACAATCAACACCAATGCATTCATGAACAACCAATTCCATCAACCTACTCAAACACGACTTCTTCTTTTATGAACAGTGTGATGCAGACTCACTCCACCTATCACTGATGAAAAAGAAATGAGGAGAATCTTGTGAACGGGGTTTCGGTATGTATGGGATTCTCAAAAGAATGTTTCAGTTTAGACTCCCTGTGAATAAGAATATCATTATCTCCAACAAGAAGACGTTTTGGGAGAAACTCATCCAGATGAAAAAGGCTGGAGGTTCATCCCTTCAGGTGGGAGCAACAAAGGACAGTCACGTGTAGGTAATATCGGATTTCGATTACACTCTCTCAACGTTCTACTTGGAAGGTACCGAAAGAAATCCTTCTTGTCATGGAATTCTCGAGCGTTGTCCCTTCTTTCCAGAGGATTACCGTGAGAAAACCAAGAAACTACAAGTCGATCTGATCCTTCGTGCTCACATGTAGGAAGAATACTATCCGATTGAAATAGATCCGAAGTCTGTTTGTGTGGAATGATGCAATTGTAGATTGGATCCGGAAGTGAAATCGGAAAAGATGAAGGAATGGTGGTCAAAGGCCCACGAACTCCTCATTGATATGAAGTTAAAACGATCGGATATCGAGAAGGCTGTGGAGGAGAGTGATATCCGGATTCGAGATGATTCGGTTGCGCTAATTAATTACTGTCGGGAGAACAAAGTTCCATTCCTTCTCTTTTCAGCAGGAATCGGTGATGTGTTAGAAGTTGTCGTTTCATGGGATGGTGAGTCATAGGAAGTACTCCGTCAGAAGTGTCATATAACGGTGGGAAAGGATACGTGTGTCGAGATTGTTTCAAATCAGATGGTTTTCAACGACGAGGGTGTTTTGGTTGGCTTCAAAGGAGAGTGCATCAACTCCACCAACAAGAACATGTATCGTCGTTCCTATGTGAACCGGCAGCGCAGTCGAGACAACATCATTCTCATTGGCGACAATCTTGGGGACATTCACATGTCTGATGGAGTCGCTTTTCAGAATCAGATATCGATAGGCCTACTGAACGATCGGTAATTGGCATCGAAATACGTACATAATAGAGTGGAAGAACGAATGCAAGTGTACAGGGATACGTTCGATGTTGTCATCTGCAATGACTCGGATTTGAAGTTCGTATATGATCTTGTCCACTATATTGTGGAAGAAGACGATTTTCCATGTTTACAAGAGGATGAGGAAGATGGCGAGGAGTTCATCGTCGTTCCTCCAAGTCTAGGTTGATTGTGTTTGTACCCAAACAAGGGAAAGGATAGATTGTAATTATCGGTACATGATATCGGTGGCGATGTTCAGGGCAAGCAGCGGCTCCCACATGTCTCCGTTGTGCAGCAGCTTCTCCTTATCGTACATCAGCTCCTCGCGCGTCTCCGTGGCGAACTCCAGCAGAGGGTTCTCCACAATGGCGTCCACAGGGCACGCCTCCTGGCAGTAACCGCAGAAGATGCAACGCGACTCATCCAGATCGTAACGCGTCGTTCTTCGGAGACCATCAGGACGCACCTCCTATCAATTACAAAGAGGAAATAACTCATACAGCCTCAATGTTGATAACCTGCGACGGGCAAATAGCCTCGCACAGTCTGCACGCAATACATCTGTCATTTACCCATTTCCATCACATATACCTCTCTTCACCGCTGGGGTATCTTCTGAGACAGTGCTCACCTCTCATTCTGGGAGAAATGGCAGCCTTTTCGTGAGGGAAGTTGAGCGTCAATTTCTCGCGGCACATGGAGACAACCGACACCCAAAGTCCACGGAACATGTCGCTCAGGAACAGGTACTGCCAAGAGCGCTCCAGCACTACAAATCAGAAATCCGTTTGCTCAAATACTCTTGCTCCAGGGAGTATGCGGATCGATCTTTCTTCCGTCAAACCGAGGAGCTAATTATCAATTGACCTCGATGCAGTAGATACCCGTCGGAGCAAAGGCGGAGAAGCAGCGAACATTGTTGACACTCACCAACTTTGCAGATTTCGAGGCCAATCTATCGAATGAATCATCATCGTCGCAGCAGTTTCCTACGACAACATCCTATTGGAATCAATTCTGTGAGAATGGGGAAGTCTCCTTTAGACGGCTCCCGCGGGATAAGCGATATTCTTCCCAAACAAACATACAAACCAACAATAAAGTAACAAGCTCAGCGCGGTGTTCCCAAAACCATGGTATGCTTCCATGCAAACGAAATGTCCTCCACCACAATATCCTGCAGAAGCTTCACCTTCGTCGGCGGATTCAACCAGTTCCATCTACCATTAACCACCAAGATAAGCAACTACTTGTATACGTATCCATCATCGGTAATGCCGTACGAGTCGATGAAGGAGCAGCGCAGCTTCTTGAATTTGACTCCTTCCACGTTCTTCATTTCCACCTTTATCGGCTGCTTGTGCATGCGCTCCGATTCGTCTCTTCCCTGCGCATCGTAGGTCCGGTACGTTTCTGCGTCCTCTAAACCGAGTTGGTAGATCTGTCCGTTGGTATCCGTGTACGTCATATGAAATTGGCCGCTTGCGAACAGATCGATCTTGTGATCGAGGGGAACCAGGATCGGATATGTCTAGAATGGATCAAGAAAGAGAGAGTGTACAATATCGCCAAACATCTTAGAGTTTTTCTTGTTATGGCCATCGCCCCAGTACTTTCCCGTAATGTACAAATCACCTCCATCCGAAATCAGCTAAAGTGAATAACAATGAGTGAACTCACCATCGAGGAACTAAAACCCGCGTAAATGTCACGGTACTTCACCGATGCGTCCGTGTCCATCTGAAACTTAAAAAAAACGATCGCAAATTACCATGAGCGGTTTGAAGGACAAATCCACGTCGCCACGACCTAACTGACCGTGATCGGCCTTTCCCCAGGCATAAGCATGTCCACTCTCGCACAGACAGCATGCATGCTGGAAGCCACACACCACTTTCACGGGAATCTCATCCTCGTCCAACATCACCTGCATTGGCTTGTATACGTTCACATCCTTCACATCAACTCCACACTGGCCGTAGCGATTGTAGCCGTATGCAAACAGATGATCTGCATGTTATGAACAGGAAAAACGGCAACGCGCATCGGTCAAACAGATGCTCAGAGCCATTGATGCAGCCACATCTACACACTTCTCCTCAATCGGAAGAACCGATGGGAATCGGGTGTCAATGACGGTGTTTTTGAAGATACTGAAGAGTCACAAAGCAAATGAATCACCTACTTGTTGAATGTACGGAGGACCTTGGGAAGATAGGAAGTCATGTTTCCAGCTCCGATGATGTTGCGCACATCCTGAGTTCGTCCAAAAATAATCCAGTTCCCCTCCTTATCAGCCAGACAGTTGTGTGCCCTAACTGTTAGCGTTCCTTCACGTCTTTACCAGCCGCAAGCGATCTTCTCAACGTCTCTCCCTTCTAGGGATTCTACAATCTACGTGTAATCAAATCAATGAAAAGAAACTGTCGGAAACTCCCTATCGTTGTAGTCATTGTGACCCAGTGCTCCAACCGTCCCACTTCCATACGTGTACACTAGAGGATCACCTTCTGTTCACAATCCTTACCCGAATAGCATCGACTGCCTCCTACTAGACTTCGTAATCCGTTTGGAGAACGAAAGGGAATTGTTCGTGTCACCACTCTGCTCAGTTTAAGACTGTTCATCATTTTCCTCAAACAGAGCGTGTGAGTAAGAAAAGTGTAAAAAACATCCACACTCGGAGAAGATTACATATCATAGTAGAAACAGTTTTCAAACGAGCGGATCCTCCACATTCCATTTATACGCTCCAGTTTCAGTTTGGCATAACGACCATTTCTATCCCTCAACCCAACCTCACAGTATTACGAATTCCCTCCCGGATTGACAACGCAGCAGTGCTTCCTTCTTCTGTGAATCCAGTTCATTCCCGCCTCCGGGTGAACATGTCCATGGATCAACAGAAACAAGTTGTACTACACTTAATCGCTATTCACGCTCCTACATCCCTCATCAATGCGCACACTTGGTTGTACATGGAGGCACTGCCGAGGTAATACACTGCATCGGTGTGGTCCTCGTCAACAAAACTGGAGCCCACGTGATCTGGAGGACAGTGTGTCATCAAAATCACCTGGTCTCCCTTTGGAATCAACGAGATGAGCGACGTGATCTCATCTCCCATATCCGTCTTCTCAAATGGATACCCATCTCGGTTGGCGACTCCCGTTGCCAACGTACGCGGAACACTGCCGCCAAATCCGACCAGCCACAGGTGGTCCGCCAGCTTAACGCAGTGATTGTGCATATTGGTTGTTCCGACTTCGAGTTTCGGAAGAACGGAGGGCGTTTTGCAATCGTACATCTCTGCGGGATCATGATTCCCGGGAACGAACAAATGATACGGAGCAAACTTCTCCATTTCTAGGTGATGAAGATGGATGAGTTGTACGTGCCTTCAGCGACAACATGGAACAACTGAGTCCCACTCTCAATATCCTCCTGCTTCGGATTGTGATTCTGATCGATATACGTCAAATCTCCGCAGTTTATCGTGTAATCGAACTCTAGGTAATGAATATCAACCAAAGATCACTGGATGTATGCATAATCTCTTCCTTGTGTTTCATGAGCGACTGGAGCGCAGTGATCCGATGCGTATCACTAGTCATTGTTAGATCGCCTTTCCAAGTACCTGATCACCAGAAACTCTAGCGTTGGATTGGATTCCTGCTTTACCACTTCTGGTTCCATAACTGAAAAGTGAAAACAGGTGTAAAACTAACAGTATTAGTAAAAGGCATCATCCAAACGAATCGAGAGAGGAGTCTGGCAATAGGGGCACACACCGTAGAGTGTGTTGAATGACTGCTTGGTGGTCGGATTCGACTGGAGCATTTCAAGCAGACACGAGTAGTGGAACACTTTTGCGCAGTGGAGTGAAGGAAGTGATGTCAAGCCTAAGTGTGGATATCTTTGGATTTGTGCAACACCTGTCAGGAAGGACGGTGTGGTCGTGATACATCTGCTGATATCTTTCCTTCATATGCTGATCGCACTCCTACGTATAGCAAATTGCACATTCGACTTCATGCTGATTTACATTCGCTTCCGTGGGTTCTACGAAGGTCATTTCGAGAATGGTCTCTAGATTCTCCCGAGGAAGGCGATTCACATCCCTAGCTCGCACAGTATCCATGGAATTACCATTTTCCGATGTTGCGACTCATTAACTGGTCAAAACGGTCCGTTTGCGTCGGAGGTCCCATGAATCGCCATTCTCCAATCGACCAGGGTTTTTCCATGTTTACAGAGTACAACAGAGAACATTGCTTCTCTAACAGAGAAAACGCACAACCTGACATACCCAAGAATACGCGACGGTAATTCTGGCTGAACGTGGGATTCGACGGATCGAGGACAAGACAATGCGAATCGAAATCCATCAGAACAGTCCATATGTCACTGTATTTCTCGAGGACCGAAACGATTGTGTTGTGGATGGTGGGGATCGAATTCACCGGACCCCACTGGAATGCGTAGCTTTCCGGCAGCGCCAACTGACACTGTGGCGACCCTTGTGGGTAGGTTGGGGGAAGGGTGACTTGCACTTCATGACGACGATTCGCAGAATCACTGATGGAGAGCAGCACTGTCTGCAGAGAATCGGACACAGATTCCACACGGTCCCAACCGTAATCCTCGAGATCTTTGAAGACGCGAGTGTAGTAGGAATAGGGCAAGTCCTAAATAACAGAAAGACGCCGATCCTACGAGCGATTCCATCGACTCTCCAGAATCAAGGCGTTCCAGCTGAACAAGGAGGTCCTGAGCGAATTCACGGAGCGAGTTGCATTGATGAAGTCTCTTTTTATAATTCACAGAAACACACAGCATACTTTCTGAATAAACTCATATTTCCCCTTCAGTAGGGATTCCAAAGCGGAGTAGAGTTGAAGGGTTGCCTCCTTGAAACTAGAATTTTCACTCTCAGACCTCTGCACACGCGCAATATAAACGTGACCCTATTCATCAGTGTTCACAGAAAGCCGTACATTCACTCGCTCCACGACCATTGCTACAGAGGGATCATTTTCGTCAGGCACAATCACGAAACTATTCCGAGTGAATGACATTATGGAAGGTGATTCTGTTATGGAGATTAGGACAACTGGAATTGAATTTGACAAAACTCCTAAGAAGAACCCTGCCAACCAGATTAGTTCAGTATTGGTGTTTTTCTTTGTTTAGGAAATGCCGAGAGACGAGAAGGTCACCGTGAAATGGGACATTAACAAGAAATGGGAGGAACTGTGATTCTTGCTGTTGGGTGAACTGATTGCTAGGAAGGAAACGAAAGTGGAGTATGTGAACCCAGAAATTGACATCAAGCCTGTTCCCGGGGTTCGCTACTTCATGACAGAAACTGGAGGACAGAAGCAGTCCAAGCTTCACGAATTCATCGCTATAATCATTACGCTTTTCATCTGCGCCACTGTTCCCGTGTTGCTGGTGCTGACTGTGATTGGTTGGTATTCCGTGATCGCGCGTGGTTGGGTTTGTCAAGCTCGTCTCACGTAGTGCTGATTCTCTGTTCCTTCCTCACTTTGCTTATTCCCTGCAAGGTGTATGACAAGTCTGTACTGAAGTGGAAGATTTGGGATACGCTCTACGACTACTTCTCATAGTAACCATCGTTTCTGTGTGCAATGTAGCTCCATCATTTTTGATGGCGAGTTTGACCAGAAGGCGCACTACCTGTACGCGGAGTATCCTCACGGAGTGTAGTCCATGCACTTTCCTTTGAACTCCAGTAACCCCCTCGGCTGCATCATCTCTGGATTTGCCTTCCCTCACTTCAGCCCCGACGTCCCTTGCTACATATCCTTTCTGTTCACTCTTTCCACTTCCTTCATCCCACTCGCTTACCACGGAAAGCGCACTGGTCGTTCCCTTCTACGGAATGATCCTGAAGTGGATGGGCTGCATTACCGCTACGAAAGAAAACATCCGCAAGGCGCTGCGTGAGTACATTCCGGAAACGACCAAGATTATCATCGCACAGAGAATTTCCTCCGTGCAGGATGCGGATCGGATTCTGGTCATGGACGGCGGTACGATCTGCAATATCGGCACCCATGAAGAGCTTCTCAAGACGAGCGAGATTTACCGGGAAGTATATACTTCCCAGAACAAGGGAGGTGATTCTGATGAAAAATAAGGGACAGGCGAAAAAAGGAACGATGAAGCGTCTGATCAGGATGCTGTTCGAGTTTTATCCGGTACTTCTGCCGTTAGTTTTGGTCTGCATCGTACTGAATGCGCTGATCAGCTCGATTCCCGCTATTTTTCAGCAGAATATCATCGCAGTGGTCGAGCAGTACTGGCAGACGAAGGACTGGGCGGCGGCAGCGCCGACGGTGACCAGACTGGTCCTCATCCTGGTTGTACTGTATGCGCTGTCTCTGGCAGCAGGCTATGCGTATTCCTATGGAATGGCGATTATCACGCAGGGCTCCCTGAAGAAGATGCGGGAAAAGATGTTCAACCGCATGCAGGATTTGCCGATCAAGTATTTTGATACACATAACCACGGCGATATCATGAGCTATTATACTAACGATATCGACACGCTGCGCCAGCTGATTTCTCAGAGTATTCCGCAGCTGTTGATTTCCTGTATCACCGTGGTTACGATTTTTTCCATCATGCTGTATTACAGCATGTGGCTGCTTTTGGTCGTGCTCTGTGGCGTTGCACTGATGTTTGTCGTTACCAAAAAGGTCGGCAGCAGCTCGGCACATTTTTTCTTAAAGCAGCAGATCGCAGTCGGCAAGACAGAGGGCTTTGTGGAAGAGATCATGAACGGACAGAAGGTTGTCAAGGTGTTCAGTCATGAGTCCGAGACAAAAAAGGATTTTGACCGGGTCAACGACGAGCTGTTTGAAATGTCCTGTCAGGCAAACCGTTATGCGAACATGCTGATGCCGATTCTGATGAATATGGGCAATATCCTTTATGTTGTCGTAGCGCTTGCTGGCGGCATGTTGTTATTGTCCGGCGCACCGAACTTGAGTTTGTCAGGCATGGCACTTTCCATCAGTATTACCGTACCTTTTTTGAATATGACAAGACAGTTCTGCGGCAATATCGGACAGGTGTCCAATCAGGTCAACTCAGTTGTCATGGGTCTTGCGGGGGCAGATCGTATTTTCAGCCTGCTGGATGAAGAGCCGGAGACAGACGATGGCTATGTAACCCTGGTCAATGCAAAAGAAGAAAATGGTGAACTGGTCGAATGCAGCGAGCGTACAGATATCTGGGCATGGAAGCATCCGCACAGCGCGGACGGCAGTGTGACCTATACGCGTCTGACGGGCGACGTGCGCCTGAAGGATGTGGATTTTGGTTACAATCCGGATAAAATCGTCCTGCATGATGTCAGTCTGTACGCAGAGCCCGGACAGAAGGTGGCGTTTGTAGGCGCGACCGGCGCCGGAAAGACGACGATCACAAACCTGATCAACCGGTTTTATGATATCGCGGACGGCAAAATCCGTTATGACGGAATTAATATCAACAAGATAAAAAAAGCGGATCTGCGCCGTTCTCTTGGCATTATTCTGCAGGATACGGTGCTCTTTACCGGAACTGTCATGGAAAATATCCGCTATGGCAAGCTGGATGCGACAGATGAAGAGTGTATCAGGGCTGCAAGGCTTGCGGGTGCGCATGATTTCATCACACGTCTGCCCGAAGGCTACCAGACGGTAATCGACGGTAACGGATCGAATCTGTCCCAGGGACAGAGACAGCTGATTTCGATTGCGCGTGCTGCAGTTGCAGATCCGCCGGTTATGATTATGGACGAGGCGACATCTTCGATCGATACCAGAACAGAGGCGATTGTGCAGAAAGGTATGGATGCGCTGATGCACGGACGAACCGTATTCGTTATCGCACACAGACTGTCCACAGTTCGGAATTCCGATGTGATCATGGTTCTCGAGCATGGACGGATTATCGAGCGCGGCAGCCATGATGAGCTGATCGCGCAGAAAGGAAAGTATTATCAGCTTTATACCGGCGCATTCGAGCTGGAATAAAGTGTAGTATGAGACTGCGCAGCTTCTTTTGCGCATGAAATAGCGCTCCCTTTGTAGCTGTCTGTAAACAGATTTTTATGCGAGCATAAAATCTGTTCGCGGACAGCTACAAGTGAATTGGGAAAACAAAAAGGCACTGGAATACCAGTGCCTTAAACAATAGAATGCTCGCAGAGCGTGCATTCTATTGTCATGAATTAAAATTCCTATAAAGAAAAGCCGGAAAAGGGACTCGAACCCTCGACCTACTGATTACGAATCAGTTGCGCTACCAACTGCGCTATTCCGGCAGAACTCCAACAATAGATATTATACTGATGTTTCATCGGTTTGGCAAGTCTTTTTTGAAAAAAGTTTCGTCTTGACAGCATTTCTGAATTGTGGATAATGTAAGGAAGAGTAAAAAAGTAAATAAACTCGTAAATGAAAGGCCGGTTACGCGGCAGAATGGGAGGAAGCATGACAGCTTATAAAGACAGAAGCAAAGAAGAGTTACTGCAGGAAAAGAGTCAGCTGGAGGCTCAGTATAAGGAGTTCCAGGGTAAAGGACTGAAACTGGATATGTCCCGCGGTAAACCGAGCGCAGCGCAGCTGGATCTTTCCATGGGTATGATGGATGTACTGGACAGCTTTACAGATCTGAAGTGTGAGGCAGGAATTGATTGCCGTAACTATGGTGTTATGGATGGCATCCCGGAAGCAAAGCGTCTGTTGGGAGAACTGATCGAAGTGCCTGCAGATAATATCATTATCTACGGCAACTCCAGTCTGAATGTAATGTTCGATGTAGTGAGCCATGCATTCACCCACGGTATTATGGGGATGACTCCCTGGCATAAGTTAGACAAGGTAAAATTCCTCTGCCCGGTTCCAGGCTATGACCGTCATTTTTCGATTACAGAATATTTTGGCGTAGAGATGATCAATGTTCCGATGACTCCCCAGGGCCCGGATATGGATCTGGTGGAAAAGCTGGTCAGCGAGGATGAAGCCATTAAGGGTATCTGGTGCGTACCGAAGTATTCCAACCCACAGGGCTACACCTACTCTGACGAAACTGTCCGCAGATTCGCTGCCTTAAAGCCTGCGGCAAAGGATTTCCGTATTTTCTGGGACAATGCTTACAACGTACATCATCTGTATGACGAGCCTCAGGATGTTATCCTGGAGCTGCTTTCCGAGTGTGAAAAGGCTGGCAACCCGGATATGGTTTATAAATTCAGCTCCACCAGTAAAATCAGCTTCCCCGGTTCCGGCGTCGCTGCAATTTCTGCTTCCAAGGCAAACCTGGATGATTTAAGAACACATCTGACGATTCAGACGATCGGTCACGATAAGTTAAATCAGCTGCGTCATGTGCGTTACTTTAAAGATATCCACGGCATCGAGACGCAGATGAAAAAGCATGCAGAGATTCTGCGTCCCAAATTTGAAGCAGTACTGGAAATCCTCGACAGAGAGCTGGGGGATCTG
>OJMH01002492.1_pt1 | contig 15353 bp, 11 predicted proteins | sample 1597111 | NCBI WGS metagenome assembly OJMH01 (sample SAMEA2452115, study PRJEB22498) | human gut metagenome | reverse complement strand
CCCCGGCCCGTCGTAAACTTTCATCAGGCCGCCGGTGACGGTGATGCGCCCTTCCGGAAAAATCATCACCTTCCGGTCCCGGCGCAATTCCTGGATCAGCGACCGCGCCGCCAGCGGACTGGTCGGATCGACCGGATAGGCGTCGACCATCGCCGCCAGCGGCCGGACCCACCATTTCCTGGCCATCTCCGTATTGATCGCAAACGTCAGCTTTTCCGGCATGAACGCCGCAATCAACACGCCATCCAGCAAGGATTGATGGTTGGCGATCAGCAGCACCCGGCTGCCGGCCCGTTCGAAATGTTCAAAGCCTTCCACTTTCACCCGGAACCAGGCCCCCAGCAAAGCCCGCATCAGCGAACGCAGCAGCGCATCCGGCAGCAACTGGCAGACGTAAAATGCCGTCACCAGGGCGAAAATCGCCACCAGCAGAAAAATCGTCGCCAATGACACGCCGAACAACATCGTACAGCCGGCCACCACCAGACAGCCGCCGGCCATAAAGGCGGAATTGACGATATTGTTGCCGGCGATGACCCGCGCCAATTCCTTTTTTTCCGCCCGGTTCTGCATCAGCGAATCCAACGGGATTAAAAACAAGCCGGCCGATACCGCCAGCATAAAGAAATAAAAGGCAATCCGCCAGAACCAGAATTGCTCCGGAAACCAGGAAAGCGCGTAAAGGCCGTTGTCCTCCGGCCCCGGCGCCACCTGCAGCCGGGTCGCCGCCGCGAAAAGCAAAAAAGAAAAAAGCGCCATGCCCAACGCACCAAGCGGCACGAAAGTCGTTTGGATCACCCCCTTCAGCAGCCGGTTGCACAATACCGCGCCGCAGGTCACGCCGACGGAGAACAAAGTCAGGAACAAGGCGACCACCCCTTCGCCGCCGTGCAGATAATCCCGGCAGAAAATACTCAACTGGGCCGTATAGATCGTCCCGATCAACCAGAAAGCCGAACTGCCCAGGATGCAGCGGAACACCACCTTCTGCCGGTAGCAGCTGCGCAGGATCTGTCCGGTTTCATAAAATAAATTGTAATTCAATTTCAACGCCGGCACCGGCGCCGGCGCCGGAGGAATCCACAAACTGGTATAATAGCCCAAACCGGCCAAACCGACCAGGATGCCGCCGACGATCAATTCCCCATACTCCTGCCGGACGACGACACTGCACAGCGTTCCCAGCAACACCGCCAGCATCGTCCCGGAAGCGATGTAACTGTTGCCGGCCAGCAATTCATCATCCTGCAACTGCTGCGGCAACAGCGAATATTTCAGCGGACTGAAAAAAGTCGACTGCATCCCCATCAGAAACAGCACGCCCAACAGCCAGTTGAACCAGTGGAAATACAATCCCGCCGCCGCCGCCGCCATCAGCAGCACTTCGAAAAGTTTGACGTAATGGGTCAACCTGGCCCGGTCGATTTTATCGGCCAACTGCCCGGCGAAAGCGGAAAAGAGAAAATAAGGCAGGATGAACAACGCCGCGGCCAAACTGGTGAATACCGTATCCTCCCCGCTGCCGTTACGGGACGACACGCCGAAGGTCACCAGTAAAATCATCGCGAATTTCAGGAAATTATCATTGAACGCTCCCTGAAACTGGGTCAGGAACAACGGCAGGAACCGGCGACGACCAAACAACTCCACACTCATGGGTTTCTCCAATCACAGATTCAAAAATCGGCGCCAGCCAATTTTTATTTTACCCCTTCTCCGCCGAAAGTCAAGCATTTCCGCCGCTTGGCGGATAAAAAAATGGACGGAATGTTGCAATTCCGTCCATTTTCGCCTCCGGCGCCCGTTACCAGGAACGTCCGCCGCCGTTGCCGCCGCGGTTGAAACCGCCGCTGCGACGCTCACCGCCGCCGCGGTTGAAACCGCCGTCACGACGCGGCGGACGTTCTTCCCGCGGCTTGGCTTCGTTGACCACCGCCTTGCGGCCGCCAAGCTCTTTGCCGTTCAATTCGTCGATCGCTCTTCTGGCTTCGTCGTCATTGTTCATTTCCACGAAACCGAATCCCTTGGAACGACCGGATTCCCGATCGTTGACGATCCGGGCCGAACTCACTTCGCCGAACGTGCTGAATTCCTGCTCGAGTTCTTCTCTGGTGATCGAGTACGGCAGATTACCGACATAGATATTCATCGCTCTTCCTTTGCTCTTTCCCGACTTGCACTTTGTTTCTAAGTCATGGAACGGTTAAATGTTATGCGCATCTCCCCTTGGCTGGTTGCTATTTTCTCTCAATCGCCGCCGCAGGTTGCCGAACAGTCAGGGGAAATGCCGAAATCAACAGTCGGATATCTTCGAGAGCGATTATTCTGAAGCCGCCGGCAGAAACCGGCGCCGTCTTGTCAAAAACTTTTTTCTATCCTGTTGCCCTATTCAAATTAAACCTATCTGATCCGAAACTGTCGCATTTTACCGATCGACTTTTACTATTCTAGCAAAAATAAATGAAAAAGTCAACCCTTTAGAAGCGAAAAATGATAAATTGTTGAAAAAAAATAGCTTTTTTTGATATCCGGCAGCGTTCAGCGGCCGGATTTGAGGGTTGGCGGCAAAAATTCATTGTCATTGATAATGGCATTCAATTTGTAATAAACGACCTTGGAACGGGTGGTGACGCCATCCTGTTCGCCGAGAATTTCCTGCGGGATGATGACATCATCCTCGAGCGCGTACCGCTCGATCAGCGAGTCGCTGACCCCTTCGATGACCAGCCGTTTGGTCATGAAACTCTTCTTGCTGATATAAAAGTCGATCGGCGGCATTCCTTCCACGCCGGAGACGCAGTGCAAATGGTAATACTCGTGGTCATCGATTTCACATTCGGTCAAATCCACCGATTGAAATGTCGACTGGTAGGTGCTGTCCGGCCGGTTCAAATCGAATACCACCCTGAGCTGCTCCAGATCGCTGCCGGAGATTGCCTCCACCTTGTTTTCCTGGTAATTAACCTGCCAGGCCTTGCCGGCATTGTAAATGATCGTCACCAGCGGCCGGCCTTCCATATAGGTGGTCAGCCGGAAGCGGTCCGGCTTCTTGAATTTGGTTTCAACGGTGCACTGGGCGGAAAAAAACCATTTGGAAATCGTCAGCACTTCCCGCTGGACGAAACTTTGCGCTTCCTTGAAACGGTCCTGCGGATCCATCGCCTGCTGTTTCTTGATTTCCAGCTCTTCCAGCGTAATGTCCGCCGGACGCTCTTCCACCGCGGAAAACATCGAACAACCGCTCATCAAACCGACCAGGCTCAACGCCGCCGTCATCCGCCGAATCCCGGAAACCATGCCTTTTTTCATAACCAATCTTACCAGCAACCCCGTAATCCCTGCTTTTTATCGTTGTTCCATACGATACTCACTCTTTTCGGCAATGCAAGGAACAAAAACAAATATTTCTCCCATCCGCTCAGGCGTCATAACTGCCGGACACCGTCCCGCCGCCCGCTTCCGACCAGACGGTATGAAAGAATTTGCCGCGCGGCGCGTCCGTCCGCTCATAGGTATGCGCACCGAAATAATCGCGCTGCGCCTGAATCAGATTGGCGGCGGATTCCGCCGTGCGCAAACCGTCGTACCAATTGAGCGTCGCGCTCAACACCGGCGCCGCCACCCCGGACAGCGCCGCCGCCGCCGCCGTCCGGCGCCAGGCTTCCTGCCCTTCCGCCGCCGCCCGCCGGAAAAATTCATCCAGCAGCAGGTTGTCCAACTCCGGATTCCGCCGGTAAGCCGCAGTAATTTCATTGAGGAAAATGGCCCGGATAATGCAACCGCCGCGCCAGAGGCCGGCAATCCGGCCGTAATCCAACGGCCAGCCGAACTCTTTGGCCGCCCGCTTCAACAACTGGAAGCCCTGCGCGTAGACCGCAATTTTGGCGACATACAGCGCCGAACGGACCTGCGCCAGCCATTGGTCCGACACAGCCGCCGGACGCAGCGCCGGTCCCGGCAGCAGCCGGGCCGACATCTCCCGCCTCGCTTTGTCATCCGACAAGCTGCGCGCCTGCACCGCCTCGATGATACCGGAAAGCGGTACGCCCAATTCCAGCGCGCTGTCGGCAGTCCACCGCCCGGTTCCCTTCTGGCCGGCGCAATCCAGAATCACGTCGATCAGCGGTTTTTCGGTCACCGGATCGACTTTCCGCAGAATTTCCGCGGTAATTTCCAGCAGATAGCTGTTCAACGCGCCGCGGTTCCACTCCCCGAACACCCCGGCGATCGCCTCCGGCGTCAGCTTGCCCATTTTCCGGAGCACTTCATACGTTTCGGCAATCAATTGCATATCGGCATATTCGATGCCGTTGTGAACCATCTTGACGTAATGACCCGCCCCATCCGGACCGATCCAGTCGCAACAGGGCAAATCGTCCGGCAACTGGGCGGCAATCGCCTGGAACATCTCCCGCAGCAGCGGCCAGGCCGCCGCCGAACCGCCGGGCATGATCGACGGACCGTTCAACGCCCCCAGCTCACCGCCGGAAATACCGGCGCCGACATACAGCAAACCGGCCGCCTCCACTTTCCGAGTCCGCCGCCGGGTGTCGGTGTAATGGGAGTTGCCGCCGTCGATGACCACATCCCCCGGCTCCAGCAACGGCAGCAACTGGTCGATCAATTCATCCACCGCCGTGCCGGCCCGCACCATCATCATCACCCGGCGCGGCCGCTTCAGCGCCCGGACCAGTTCCGGCAACGACCGGCAACCGGCAATCGAGGGGGTTTTGCCGCGCCCGTTGACAAATTTTTCCACTTTGTCAACCGTGCGATTGAATACCGCCACCTGATAATGGTGGCCGGCCAGGTTCATCACCAGGTTTTCCCCCATCACCGCCAACCCGATCAAACCGATATCACCCTGGAAATCCATTAGAAAATTTCTCCTGAAAAAAACTCATACGCGTTTCATTTTGAGATTAATATAAACCGTCAAGGTTCAAAACCAACCTTAATTTGATGATTTTTATTAAAAATCTCTCCGGCAAACTTGACAGCATCGCAATCCTCATGCAACGTAAAACGAAAAATAAACTTTCAACAGGTGGACAATGGGTGAAAAACTTTTAATCGTCGAATCGCCGACCAAAGCACGGACGATCAGCAAGATGCTTGGCGGCGGTTATAAAATAATGGCTTCGATGGGACATGTCCGGGATTTGCCGGAGCGAACCTTCGGCGTCGATATCGAACACGACTTCGCGCCGCTCTACACCGACACGCCGCGCAGTAAAAAAATTGTCAGCGAACTGAAAAGCGCCGCCAAAAAGGCCGACGCCATCTATCTGGCTCCCGACCCCGACCGCGAAGGCGAAGCGATCGCCTGGCATTTGAGCGAAGTGCTCCGGCCCTCTTATAAAGGAGAATTCAAACGGGTCACTTTCCATGAGATCACCCGCAGCGCCATCAACCGCGCGCTGTCCGAGGAAGGCTCGATCAATATGAATCTGGTCGATGCTCAGCAGGCCCGCCGGGTGCTGGACCGCATCGTCGGTTATCAGGTCAGCCCGCTGCTGTGGTCGAAGATCGCCAAAGGCATCAGCGCCGGCCGGGTCCAGTCGGTGGCGTTGCGCCTCGTCGTCGAACGGGAGCGGCAGGTCCTCGCCTTCGTGCCGGAGGAATACTGGGTGGTCTCGGTCCGGCTGCGGACCGACCGCGGCGAGGAATTCGAGGCGCGCCTGTTCAAAATCAACCGGGAAGATTTCCGTATTCCCGATGAAAAAAGCGGTCTGGCGCTGCTGGATAATTTGTCCGGCAGCGACTTCGCCATTCAGAAAATCACCTCGAGCGACCGCAAACGCCAGCCGCAGCCGCCTTTTACGACCAGTACGCTGCAGCAGGCGGCCAACAACACCTTGCATTACTCGGCGACCAATACGATGCGTTATGCCCAGCAGTTGTATGAAGGCGTCGACCTCGGCGACGGCAGCATGGTCGGGCTGATCACCTACATGCGTACCGACTCGGTCAACATCGCCAAGGAAGCGCAGGATGCCTGCCTGGCTTATATCAAAACGACGTTCGGTGCCGATTACACGCCGGAGCGGCCGAACCGCTACAAGAGCAAATCGTCGGCCCAGGAAGCGCACGAAGCGATCCGTCCCACCGACGTCACCCGGACGCCGGAATCGTTGTCCAGCGTGCTGGAAGGACCGCAATTGAAGCTGTACACGTTGATCTGGAAGCGCTTTGTCGCCAGCCAGATGGCGCCGGCGCTGCAGCGGCAGATGGCGGTCGACGTCAATGCCGTCGGCCGGGACCGGACCGACTATCTCTTCCGCGCCAATGCCAGCATCACTCTGTTTCCGGGTTTCACCAGGCTATATGCCGATACCAGAAAAAGCGACGATGCCGCCGGAATCGAACTGTTCGGCAAGCTGCAGGAAGGCGAACGCTGCCAGCCGGTCGATTTCGCCCGGGAGCAGAAATTCACCGAGCCGCCGCCGCGCTATACCGAAGCGACGCTGATCAAGGAGCTGGAAGAAAACGGCATCGGCCGGCCGTCCACCTATGCGACGATTCTGCGCACCATTCAAAGCCGGGAGTACGTCAACCGGGATCAGGGCAAACTCATTCCGACCGAATTGGGTTTCCAAGTTTCCGATTTTCTGGTCGGGGTACTGCCGGAATTGTTCAAGGTCGATTTCACCTCCCACATGGAAACCGAACTGGATGAGATCGAGGCCGGCAGTTTGAAATGGACGGCGATGCTGCGGGAATTTTACAATCAATTCATTCCGTGGCTCAACCAGGCGAAAGTCGCCGGCGCGCCGGCCGCCGACCAGGTCAGCGGACTGCTCGAACGGCTGAGCCGAGTGGAGTTTCTGCCGCCGGAAAAACGCGGCAAACGCACTTATGACGACCGGAAATTCCTCAATTCGGTCAGCGGCAAATTCGAAACCGACCGGACCATTTCCGCCAAACAATTCCAATCGCTGCTGGAGCTGGCGGTCAAATACCGCCGGCAGATACCCGATCTGGAGCAGCTCGCCGGGCAGCAGGGCTTCGACGCCGAATTGATCGAAGCGATTGCCCGGCAGAGCGCCATGGCGCAAAAGCAACTGGACAGCGCGGTTTCCGACGACAAAGCGGCGGAATACCGGGAAATTTTCGAAGCGTTCCAGAACGTCAACTGGGAAGAGCCGCAGACCAGACGGGGACGGACTTATGACGACAAAAAGTTCTTCAACTCCCTGAAAAACCAGGCGGAATCCGGCAAAATGCTGTCGGAAAAACAGTTCGACGCCCTGCGGCGCCTCGCCGAAAAATACCGGGAACAGCTCGAAGCGCCGGAGCGCCTGACCCAGCTGCTGGCGCTGAAACCGGCCGATGCCGACGCCGCCCCCGAACCGGCCGATGAAGAGTGCGCTGCCCTGATCCAGGGACTCGAAACGGTCTCCGCCTGGGCGGAGCCGACCACCAAAGGGCGCCGAACCTATGATGACAAGAGTTTCTTCCAGTCGCTGGCCGACCAATTCCACAAGGGGCGGAAGCTGAGCGACAAGCAACTGGCCGCTTTGAAAAAACTGGCCGGAAAATATTTGAAGTAACCGCCGCGTTCCTTTGTTTTGAGGGGCGCCGGCCGCCGGATCTTCCGCCGCAAACTGATTTGAGTTCTTCCAAGCCGGCTTGCGGCGGGACGCTGTTTTACCCCGTCTCGCCGGGGTTGAAAAGCGTCGTTTTCTCCGTAAATTCGCTGGCAACTTCCGCAAACGGTGATATAGTATGGGATAGCGTTATTCATTTCATTATTCAATAGTGACGAAGGAGCAACCACGATGGATATGTACAATTTCAGCGCCGGTCCGGCCATGCTGCCGCGCGAAGTGATGAAAAAAGCCCAGGAAGAATTCTGCAACTATCGGAATTCCGGCAGTGGAATCATGGAATTGTCGCACCGTGGTTCCCTCTTCACCGAAGTGATCGAGCGGGCCGAACAGAATATCCGCGACCTGATGAACATCAGCGACGATTACGCCGTCATCTTCGTCCAGGGCGGCGCCAGCATGCAGTTCTGCATGATTCCGATGAACCTGCTGCCAGCCGGCGCCACCGCCGATTACGCCGACACCGGCGTCTGGGGCGCCAAGGCGGCCAAGGAAGCCAAATTGTTCGGCAACGTCAATCTGGCCTGCAGCAGCAAAGAGACTAAATACGATCATATTCCGGCTTTCGGCGAATGGAAGCGGACTGCCGGCGCCGCCTATCTGCACATCACCAGCAACAATACGGTGGCCGGCACCCAGTATCATCAGTTCCCGGAAGTGATCGACGGCGTGCCGATGCTGGCGGACATGTCCAGCGACATCATGTCGCGCGTCATCAATGTCAACGATTTCGGCCTGATCTATGCCGGGGCGCAGAAGAACCTCGGTCCCAGCGGAATGGCGTTGGTCATCATCCGCAAGGATCTGGCGGAGCGGACGCCGGCAAACGTGCCGACCATGCTGCGTTACAATACCTATATCGAGAACAAGTCGCTGTTCAACACGCCGCCGACTTTCGCCATCTACATGCTGGCGCTGGTCACCGACCATTTCAAAGCGATGGGCGGCATCGGTGAAATCGAAAAGATCAACGACGCCAAAGCGGCAAAGCTCTATGACGTGCTGGATTCCTCCGATTACTACCGCAGCCCGGTGGCCAGGGACAGCCGTTCGAACATGAACGTCGTCTGGCGGATGCCGACCGAAGAACTGGAAGCCAAATTCATCAAGGAAGCGGCAGCCCAGGGGATGACCGGCCTCAAGGGGCACCGGCTGGTCGGCGGCTTGCGCGCCAGCATTTACAATGCGATGCCGATGTCCGGTATCGATAAGCTGATCGCCTTCATGCGCGATTTCGAAAAGAACAACGGTTAAGCGTTTTTTTCGGCACCGGCAGAGGGCGACCGTTCTGCCGGTATTTTTTTGCAAGGAGGAAGCCAATGTCCAGCGACACCGTCTCTTTACACGAAGCGGGATTTTACCGCCGGCAAACGGCGGAGCGGCTCGAATGCCTGCTTTGTCCGCGGCATTGCGTCATCCACGACAACAGCAGCGGTTTCTGCCGGGTGCGGGTCAATCACGGCGGCGTCCTGTATGCGCTGACCTACGGCTATCCGGTCGCACTGCACAATGACCCGATCGAGAAGAAGCCGCTGGCCCGTTTTCAGCCGGGCAGCCGCAGCTTTTCGATCGGCACTTTCGGCTGCAACATGGATTGCGCCTTCTGCCAGAACGACACGCTGTCGCACGGCACTTACAACGAACGCTTCCAGCCGAATTATATCGAGCCGCAGGCGATCGTCGAGCAGGCCTTCAAAGAGCGTTGCGCATCGATCGCCTTCACGTACAACGAACCGACCGTTTTCATCGAATATGCGATGGACATCGCCCGGCTGGCCCGGCGGCACAATTTGAAAACCGTGCTGGTATCCAACGGCTACATCACCCCGGCGGCGGCGCAGGAATTCTATCCGCTGATCGACGCGGCCAACATCGACGTCAAAGCGTTTTCCGAGCGATTTTACGAAGAGATGACCAACAGCCGGCTCGCCGTCGTCCTGGATGCCGTCGAATCGCTTTTCCGCCTCGGCATCCACCTGGAGCTGACCACGCTGGTCATTCCCGGCTACAATGACGCGCCGGAGGAAATCGACGCTTACCTGAACTGGGTGGAACGCCATTTGAGCTGCGAAGTGCCGCTCCATTTCAACGCGTTCCATCCGGCTTACAAGTGCCTGAACATTCCCCGGACGCCACGGGAAACCCTGGAATTGATTCGCGACCGCGCTGTCGAGCGCGGTTTCCGCGCCGTGTATCTCGGCAATATTTAAGCGCAGTCAAGGAGCAGACCGCCATGATCGACGATTCTATCGACTTTGATGTTCAAAAACTCAATGAAGCCGAATTGGCGGAGCTGATTGAGCATCACAACCAACTTTATTGGAGCCGCGGCGAACCGGAAATCAGCGACGAGCGTTACGATCAACTGCTGATGGCGCTGCGTCATTTCAATCCGCAGCATCCGCTGCTGGAGGCGGTCAACGCGCCGGCGGTGGCCAGCAGCGGCAAAGTGCACCATCCCCGGCCGATGCTCTCGCTCGACAAAGCCTATTCACTCGAAGAGGTGCTCGAGTGGGCCGGCAAATACGCCCGCTCCATGACCGAAGCCTTTCTGGTGGAACCGAAATATGACGGGATTTCCGCCCGTTACGCCGATGGCGTCCTGGCGACGCGCGGCGACGGTTTCGACGGTGAAAACATCTCCGACAAACTGCCGCTCATCGAGCTGGAAGCGCCGAATTATCGCGGGCCGCTCGACCGGCCGGCCCGCGGCGAAATCGTCATCCGCGACGACGATTTCCAACAGCTCTACTCCCGGATCGTCCGCAAAGGCGGCGGCCATTACAAAAATTCGCGCAATGCAGTAGCCGGCATCATGGGACTGAAGGACATTGCGCCGATGGAACAGCAGCAGGCCAAACTGACGCTGGTCGATTACGACCTGATCAGTTATTCGGTGACCTTTGCCGAACTGGCCGACCGCTGGCCGGAGCTGCTGGCCGAAATCGAGGCCCTGCCCTACCCGATGGACGGCATCGTCATCAAACTGGCCGATCAGGAATACAGCGACTCGCTGGGCGACACCGCGCACCATCCGCGCGGCCAGATCGCCTTCAAATTCAGCGGCATCCGGCGCGAAAGCGTCATCCGCGCCATCGAATGGAGTTTCGGCAAGAACAATCTGACGCCGGTGGCGGAAATCGATCCGGTGGAAATCGGCGGCGTGACCATTCAGCGCGCCACACTGCACAATGTACAGAATATTCTCGATCACGATATCGAGGTCAACGACCAGGTCATCGTCGAACGGGCCGGCGACGTCATTCCCTATATCGTCAGCGCCACGCCCGGCGAAGGGCGTTACAGCAATATTCCGACCCATTGCCCCAGTTGCGGTGCGTTGCTGGAACGGCGCGGACCGGAATTGTGCTGCGTCAATCCGGACTGTTTCGAAAGCAACCTGCAGAAGCTGGCGGCGGCGGTCAAAAATATCGGCATCGAACAGTTGGGCGAACCGACGCTGCGGAATATGATGACCCAACTCCACGTCCGCAAGCTCAGCGATATTTTCCGGCTGACCGCCAAGGAGCTGCTGCAGCTGGAGGCCTTCGGCCAGAAAAAAACCGAAAATCTGTTGAAAGAGATCGCCGCCGCCCGGCAGGTTCCGGATCATCAGTTGCTGGCGGCGCTGAACATCCCGAACGTCGGTCCGAACGTCGCCAAACTGCTGCTCGCCGATCACACGCTCGCCGAACTCGGTTCGATGGCGCTCGAAGAGCTGCAGGACATCGCCGGCATCGGTCCGGAACGCGCCAGGGCAATTCACCGCACTCTGCGCGACCAGGCCGGCTTCATCGCCGAACTGCTCGAATGCGTCACCGTCGTCCACGCCGGCAAGAGTGAAAACCGGCCGACCGTCTGTTTTACCGGCAAAATGCCGGAAAAACGCTCCTATTACGAGGATCTGGCCCGGCAGCACGGCCTGGCACCGGTCGATTCGGTCACCAGAGAGTTATCGCTGCTGGTAGCCGCCGATCCGGCCGCCGCCGGCGGCAAGCTGGCCAAAGCACGCAAACTGGATATCAAAATCGTCTCGCTGGAGGATTTTCTGGCGCGGCCGGAACAACCGGCAACGCCAATTGAAACGGAATCCCCGGCCCCGGCGGCCGAAGAGCCGGAACAACTCCGGTTCGGGTTCTGAAAGCCGCAGAACCGGCGGCACAGGCTCGCCCCGGCGGCATGAAATGAAGCCGTCCTGCTTTGAATGCGGAACTGCATAACGCTTCTCGGCCGGACTCAATGCCGCCGGCGGCCGACGACGTCTTTCGACCGGCGGACCGCCCGCCATTTGACGATTGCCAGGCCAACGAAAGCAACCGCCCCGAAAACCAGCAAGGCTGGCGACAGGAACGTCATCAGCCCTTCCCGGGAAGCCAGACGGGTGAAAAAACGTCCGCTCTTCAATGCCTTGCGCCGCTGTTCTTCCGCCTGCACCTGCAAAGTCTGCACCCGCCGTTGAAATTCCAGCCTGGACAACAACTTGGGTGACAGCAGATTCTCCGGTGTGGCAAACCAATCCGGCTGGAACCGCGGCATTTTTTCCAATTTGCCGCGTTCCGCTTCATAAATCAACTTGCCGGCCCGGTTGTAGTGCCGGCGGCAATACAGGATATTATCCTCCCGGCCGACCCAGAAATCCCGGATGAACGGACGCCGTTTGTTGAATTCACTGCCGGCATTTTCCACTTCATTAAGCGGAACTTGCGACATCGACGCCACCAGAATCGTATCATCCGGATCGGTCACCGTGATCCGGTAGCAGGGAATACTGCGGTAACTGTCCTCGGTTGCGGTAAATCGACAATCGTAAAATTCCGCCTTATTCAACGGCGTTTCCATCACTTCCGGCCGGGCCAGAATCAAAACCTCGTGAATAGCCGCGGCTACGCCGTCGATGATGCCGTACTGGCCGGAATCATTCTGAATGTAAGTCTCCTTCAAGTGCCCTTGCTCATAGAATTCCAGCCGCTGGCGCGTTTGACCATCCGGGTCAACTTGGCGAAAATATTTCGCCGTCAGCGCCGGATTGTGGAGATCCAGCCGCTCCACTTCGGCAATATAGGAAAATTGCGGCGAAACCGCAAAGGATTTCGCCAGCAGGGCCTTGCCGTCCGGCTCTCCGGCAGTTTCTCCCCGGCCGGCAGCCATCAGCAAAACGACCGTCACCATGCCGCAAAATAATTTCAGCGTCCCGATCATATTTCCCCGCTCCGTCCTGTCAATCTAACGTTTGATCATCACATACCAATCCACGCCGCGGGCAACCACCTGTCCATCTTCGCCGTTATAGCGAAAGACGACATCCCGGCAAACACCGTCAAGAGTCGTCTGTAATGTATAGAGGTTCGGAGGTATTTCCAAAGATTCCTCCTTTTCAGCGCCTTTCATATATATCTGGCTGTCCGCTTTATCTCCTCGCCACAACGAAACACAAAAACCAAAATGATCCCGTATCCTTATAGGGGAAGAATTCGTCACATCCGACAAAGATATACTCATCGGCAGAGTATACTCCGCTCTTTCTGCAACCAACGTTAAATACGGCTTACCTAAAGTAAGGTCCTCCCATCCAGAACACCATTTATTTTCAGATTCGTTCCCCTCTGGATAATAGTATAGGCCAACGCTCATACCAATACCAGCAATTAAAGCAAGAATAAATCCAAGCCATAGTTTTGAATTTTTTATGAATTTCATTCAGCTATCCTGAAACGAATAAGTAATACTATTTTTTATAAAACAAAAAACATGTATTTCAACAACTCACTCAATATTATGAGTTGTACATGGAATATATTTCGGCTCTGGCCAGCGGCGTTCACAAGCATATGTCGATTTGATTGTTTGAGGTGCTCCAACCTTATTGCCCTTTTCATCATACTCTTGTCTATATCTATAAACAACAACTACTTCTCTTTCCAAAAAGTTTGAGTAAGATCCATAACCAGTTTTATTATGAGGAGAAAAATCTAATCCAGGCACACTAACAGGCTCCTGATAAACCTGCTGCCAAGTATTAGGACCAATCAAACGCCAATGTAATTGAATTGCCATATCTTCAATGCTTGTTGCAAAAGAAACGCTTTTATTTACCGTGTAGTGCGGATATCCACACCGACAATAAGCAATATCGCTCATCGCCCTTTTGACTACTTCAAGCTCACCATCAAATTCTCTAAAATAATGTCCATTCTCCGCAAATACGCCAAAACAACCTGCACACCAGATAATCAGAATGAACAAACCAGAAAATTGCTTTTTCATAAAAGCCCCCCTTTTTTTAATCAGTTAACAAAATGGACAACGATAACTAGAAAATATATCAACATATATTTCTATTTTTCATTTTAAAAAGGGAATCATGAATTAATATTTTATAGAATGATAGCATTTTAATTTAAATTTGTCAAGTACATTATTTTAAATTATACAATATTTTTAATATTTTTTTAATTTACAGATAAATCTCCAAACCAGACACGATTTTCCGCAGCCCGTCTTATCCCAAGCCGCCCGTCGTCAGCCTTATTGGGTATAACTGTTACCGGCTTAATTAAGTTTGCCGACTAAAATCGAAACAAATATTTTACGGACAGCTCCCGGCAACTAGATTTTGAATTCCAGCCGGTAACGCAACGGCGAAAGCAACCGGTGCTTCTTGAACCAGCGGGAAAAATAAAATTCATCCTGAAAACCGCATTGCCCGGCAATCGAACGAATCTGTTCATCGCTGTACAGCAACAACTCGGCGGCCCGCATCAGCCGGCATTCCTGCAAATATTGTCCCGGCGAATCGCCGTGGCATTCCCGGAAAACGCGCCGAAAATGCGAATAGGAAACCGCCAGACGTTGCGCCTCCCGCTCGAAGTTCCAGTCAAGTTCCGGCCGGCGGCGAATGGCGGCGGCCAGTTGATTCAATGCCGCCAGCAGGTGACAATTCACCTGGATATGCCTGACCGGCTGTTCCCGGAGCTGCAGCAGCAAATCCTCCAGCAGCAGCACTGAGCGGGCATAGCGCGACGCGCCACGGGCAAGACAGCCCTGCAATTGAAGCATCGCCGCATAAAAGCGCTCGGAATTGACGACCGGAATCAATCGGCCCGGCGGATCCGGCGGCAACAGCCCGGAGGCGAGATAACGTTCGACGCGCGGTCCGGAAAAACAGACGAAAACATGGTGCCGCGTCTCCCCCGGCAGCGGGCCGTAATTGAATTTGGCTCCCGGCATCGACAGGAACGCCGCCGGCCCTTCGAACATGGTTTCCGGGCCCTCGCCGACCCGCAGCCGCAACCGGCCGGCGTGGGTATACTGGATGCCGTAATAGCCTTCGAAAAAACGGTCGACGACCGATTGACCGCAATTTTCGATATTGCCGTAAGTGATGAATTTGACGCCGTCAAAATAGTTCATGATCAAAAAATCTATTTTTTTGCCCGGAAACTCTATGTTTAAACGAATTGAAATATCATATATTATAAGCAAAGATTACCATTTCAACAGCGAAAGCGAGGTATTTGTGATGAAAATCGGCGTGGCAGACTACGGCATGACCGTCTGGGACGGCGGCCTGTACGACATTGGGCAGCGGCTGGATATGCTCAAGGGGATCGGTTTCGACGGCACGGAACGACTTGAAGTCATCGATGCAGCCGACGCAATTTACAAGGCGGCCCGCTACCGCAAGCGCGGCATGGATTTTGCGACCTGCCGCAGCTTAAATGTGCAAACCGGCCTGGAATTCAG
>OJMH01002490.1_pt1 | contig 15357 bp, 15 predicted proteins | sample 1597111 | NCBI WGS metagenome assembly OJMH01 (sample SAMEA2452115, study PRJEB22498) | human gut metagenome | reverse complement strand
TGCGACTGGTGCCTCTGTAACAGCAATTGAGCTTTATAAGGACGAGTCTGGCGCTATCACTGGTGGTAAGGCCACCTTGTCTGATGCGAGTGAAATTACTATCACTGTTACAACTACTCCAACGGTTTAATTGTTTATGGGACTACTCATATTGAGTAGTCCCATATTTTTACATAAGGGTGATTAACATGTGCCCATATGCGGTAGATAAATCTGATTTTTTACATAAGAACTTAGTTTGTACATTGGACAACAAAACTTGTGGATTGTGGAGATATTGTCCAACACTCAAGAAACCAATTATGAGTGATAATTACAATAAGTACGGTTGTCGTACAAAAAATGAATTTGAAAATAGTCAGAAAGATGGTGATAAGAATGGACAAAGATAAGGTTATTTTGGAGGATGTTGAGGTAGTCGAGAAGCCTAGAAAAGCAACTCCAAAAACTAAGAAAATTATTGCTAAGGTAAATTACTCAAAGCCCTCTAAAAACTTAACTTCTGTGTCATATGAAAGCAATGGCGCTATCTGTTCTGTTTTTATAAAAGGAATTTATACTGGTATAGTAGAAATTGAATATATAGGCGACGCTTTTGATAATAGCAAAATTGTAAGGGTTAAATAAGGAGGGATTAGATGTTTATTACTGTGGCGGGAACACCTGCTGGATACGGATATTTTGATATTACAGCAACTCCCAATGAAAATATCATCCCGGCAATGGTAGCCGAGATTAGGGCGAATGACATTAACAAGGATTTGGGTGCGCCAATTTCGGTTGGCACAATGGCTATTCAGGTTAAAGCAGCAGCAAAGGTTAGTATTAATGGGCGAAATCCTGTGCTGGTAGAGCCAGATATTGGCCTTACTTTTGATGCTCGTGGAGTTTTCTCGGTAGTGTTTGATACAGCAGTAGCATATAATATTACTATTTCATATTAATGGGGTGATATTATGTTACCTCAATATGGTTTCCGTGTAATTTATTATAACATTATTCGAGGATTTAATAATCTCAACACCGAATCAGGTGGTGGAAATGGGCCGGGAGACGATGCAGTTGTTGGACGCGCTATCGTTGGCTCGGCGGTTGTTGGATATGTTTCTCCAAGCATTGGAACCGCTATTGTTGGTACATCTGAAGTAACGTAATAATCGTTATGTTTTATCAACAATATAGGGGGTGGTTCCGGTGATAGATATTTTGAAAGAGTTTTCTCAAATTGCTGGTTACTTGACTGGTTTAATGGCGTTTTTTGCTCTTATAATTCCAAAGTCAAGAAATTTCCTAGTTAAATGGTTGAAGAAAAATCTTGAGATTGACAAGGTAAATAAATCTCTAGAAGTTGAAATAGAGAAAAGCCACGACAGAGAAAAGGCAATAGAGAATATAAGTAAGTCTCTTGATGCTCATATACAACGGTACAAAGAATACACAGAGAAAGCTGCTGAAAGAGACATATTCTTCCTTAGAGCGCAAATAGATAACATATATCATAAATTTATGCCACTTGGGTATATCACAGCCAGAGCAAAGAGTGACGTAGCCAAAGCGTGGGAGCTTTACGTCGCAATGGGCGGCAACAGCTATGCGAAAGAAGAAGTAGAAGAACTTTTGGCATTACCAACAAGATTTTAATGGTAATAAGGGGACACGTCTAACGTGTTCCCTTATTTTTACGGAAATAAAAGGAAAAGGTGGTGAAACCATGGCCAGAAAGACATTTAAAAAGGTTATTACAAACGACGACCTTATCTCACAGATAAATGATAAAAACAAACGGCTTGTAGAAAGATTCTTGAGAAACTTTGCCACGAAAAGGTCAGAGGCGTCAGTAAAAGTATATCAGTCAAACTTTAATATATTCTTTTGCTGGAATCTTCTGAACAACGACAACAAATTCTTCACAGATATTAGAAAATCTGAAATGATGGATTTCTTTGACTATGGTTCTTCGGAATTGAAGTGGAGTCCAAATAGATATGCTAACGTTTGGAGTTCACTCAACAGTCTAAGTACATTTATTGAAAATGTATTGGACGACGATTATCCTGATTTTAGAAATCAGGTAAGAAAAATAGAAAAGCAACCGAAGGCAAATGTAAGAAAGAAAACAATTCTTACCGATGTTCAGATTCAGAATCTGTTAGATTATTTATCTAAGAAGAATCCTCAACAAGCATGTTTGCTTGCTCTTGCTTGTTTCTCAGGTGCTAGAATAAGTGAATTATTTAGATTTACAACCGATTTAATTGATTTGAATAATTTGGCATATGAAGATTTGTTTATTGAAACATCCGAAGAAATAAAAACTAAGGGCAGGGGAAAACTCGGTAAGGGATTATATAAATATATACTCAAGGCACCATTTGAACCATATTATGTAAAATGGCTTGAGGAACGTGAAAAGATTATGAAAGAACTTGGTGTTTCTCATAATCATTTATTCATTAAAAGTGATGGTAGTCCAGCCACTCCTGATACCGCGAGGGTTTGGATTAGGAACTGGGAAAAGTATTTGACGGAGGAAGAGCCGAGCAACACATCACATAGTCCAGTCGATTTATACGCACACGCTTTCAGACACTATCTTTGTACATATTTAGCAAAGATAGGGCTTGAACAAGAGCTAGTTGTTGAAATATTCGGTTGGAGTTCTTCGGATATGTTTAATATTTATAATGATATGACCGCCAAAGACAAAAAATGGAAAGGGCTAGAAAAGCTCAAACGAGCCGTTGAGGTATAAAAGGTGAATTTTATGGACAAAAATATTAAGCTCAAAGAGATTCTTGAGGATGTAAAAACCGGAAAGGATTTTGGCAAAAAGATAAAAGTACGCACATATATTCCTATTCTTGAAAAGGGCACGATTTGTCGTAAATATATGTTTGGCGTAAGCATGCTTGATGCTTCGCTTCTTGACCCTATACTTTTGGAAACAGAGTATGAGATTAAGTGGAAATTTGAAGTATTGTTTGAGTATACGAACATAGAAGTTGAAGATGATGATAAAACATTTGACAACTATGACACGCTAATGAGCTGTGGCGTATTTGATTTTATTCGTAAAAAGTGCGATTGGGATTGTACAAAGATGAGCGAATTTATCAAATCGGCAATGGGCATTAATGATATGACTGTTGTTACACAGATTCTTAGAAGTGCTAATGGCGATGAAATTAAGAGTGCCATTAATGAACTCAAAGAGGTTGTTGGGGATAAAAGTATTGTTGAGGGACTTACTAAACTCCTTGCTTTCAACGACCCAATTATGAATGAAGCTATCGAAAAAGAAAAAGCGGAAGCATTGATTCGCAAAGTAAAGAAACTTAGTGCGGAAGATGGGAAGAAGTAAAAAGAGTTAGAAAGGGGTGTTCTTTTGGCTAAATATATATCTACTGGTGGTAAAACTTTTATAGACGACGAAGATAAACTTATAGCTTATCTCGAAAAAGGAGCCAAAGGTTTTACCACGGCAATTGCCAAAGATACAGCTAAAAGACTAAAAAAGAACACCGCAGAACTGATATATAGAGATTTCACTCCAAAAGTTTATGACAGGACAATGGAATTGTTAAATTCGGTTGTTGGCCCCGGTTTTAACAGAGGAACGTCCACAAAAAAAACCATTGATGGTTTTGAAGCAGAGGTTGGTTTTGATTTAGATAAGATTACGGCGTATCCTCCCTCCGGCGGCATGTGGGGTAAACATGCTACTTGGTCAGGCGAAAAGTTTATTGAAGAACTTATTGAGGGATTTGAAGAAACAGGTTTCCATACATATGTTAATGGCCGACTTCTTTATGAACGCGAACCCGTTGGGATGATTCAAACTACAATTGACGAAGTAGAAGCGGCACTGAGTGGAATCGACAGAGAAGTACCAGACTTTGATGCTCTTGAAAATACAATATCAGTTAAATTAAACAGGTAAAGGTGGTGAGAGTTAATGGCAAAAAGAATTGATATTCTTTTCGGTTCTCGAATTGACGAGAGCGGTGCTAAAAAGGATATACAGAGAATCAAAACAATATTTAAAAGTTCTGACTTAAAAATTGTTCCGCAAATTGACAATAGTGTTCTTAAAGAGTTTCAAAGGAACTTAAAAGTAACAATAGACGAAGCCACTAAATTAAAGACTCTCACTTCCGGTTTTACGCAGAATGGCGTAAAATATAGTGTTACACAGAAAGAGTCGGCGGCCAATCAGTGGTCTAAGCCAACCGTGTCAATAGATTATATAGAATCTATGGATACACTTGAAAAGAAGTTAAAGAGTCTTTACAGGACAGCCATTGAAACGCAGACTAATATAAATAACGCCACTAAGACGGGTGCTGACACATATAAGAAGTATTGGGAAGCGTCTTTAAATTCTATTGAAGAAGAAATTAAAAAGACTGAAAGCTCCTTATCTTCTTTTGGTGTAAATGTCACAGACGACAGAACAATACAACGTCTTTCTGATAAATTAGATAATGCCAAAACAGAACAGGGCGCTATTGAGCAAAAGAAAGCGTTTGACGACCTTGAAGTTGCATTGTCAAACTTAACTGTCGCTGAGACAAAACTTGAAAAAGCACAGGCTTATCATAGCAGTAGCGAAACAATTACCGCACTTCAAGAGCAGGTAAACTTGTGGAAACAGCAAGTAACAGAAATTACAAATGCGGCGAACGCTACTGATGAGCTTAAAAAGAAAGCGGCCTCTGGGCTTCAAGAATCATCTACAACAGCAAAGGCCGCAGGTTCTGTCGCTTCTGAAAAACAGGGTATTAAAGATTTAGAAGAATATTCAAGAGTATTAAAACAGATTACAAAACGTAAGATTGAATTAGCCGACGCAGAAAAATCTGTTGAATCAAGCACACAAAAGTCCAATCAGGCCGTTGAAAGCTATGTGAATGAGCTTAAACAAGAAATATTAATGCTCACAACAAAGCTCGACTTGCTCGAAAAAGGAATGACTGGCACAGACGCTCTCACAGAGGCAACTAATAATAGAGCATTGGCGGAACAGCGTGTAAAAACAGCCATTGCTGAATCGAATACCAAAGGCAAAGAGCAATTAACACTCGTTGATAAACTTAAATCTAGCTTTAAAGATTATTTTAATAACTTTATGAGCTATGGTTTGGTTAATAATGCTATGAATGCCATGACCACAGCTATTCGTCAATCTATTAATGCCGTGATTGAATTGAACACAGCAATGACTGACGTTCAGATGGTTACTGGTGAAAGCGCTGAACAAACGGCTGAATTAGCACATCAATATAGCCAAATGGCCAAAGAGCTTGGGGCAACCACTACTGAGGTTGCCAATGGAGCGGCGGAATGGCTGAGGCAAGGCAAGAGCGTAGCCGAAACAAACCAGCTTCTTGAATCTTCAATGATTCTGTCAAAAGTTGGCGCTATCGAATCTTCACAGGCGACAGAGCTTCTTACTTCTACACTTAACGGGTACAAAAAAGAAGCAAATGAAGCAATGCATGTTGTTGACGCTATGTCGGCGGTTGACTTGGCTGCAGCTACTTCCGTTGAAGAACTTGCTGTTGCCCTCCAAAGTACCGCTAACATGGCTCGTGTTAATGGTGTTGGGTTTGAACAACTTCTTGGCATGGTTGGCGCTGTTTCTGAGGCTTCAAGGCGTAGCGCTAGTGTTGTCGGTAACAGCTTCAAAACAATTTTTTCTCGTCTTACCAACGTTGCTGCTGGTAAAATGACAGACGACTTAGGCGAGCCTCTTAACGACGTTGAACAAGTATTTAACGGGCTTAATATAAAGCTTAGAGATTCTAGTGGCGAGTTCCGTAATATGTATGATGTTATTAGTGAACTCGCTAATAAGTGGACGAAACTTGACAACGTAGAACAAAACTGGGTTGCTACAAGTGTCGCCGGTACGCGCCAGCGTGAGACATTCTTGACGTTGATGGAAAACTGGGATAGAGCGGTTACATTGTCAACTACGGCTTTGAATTCCGAAGGCATGGCTATGGACAAGATGTCGATTTATCTCGAAAGCATCGAAGCGAACCTGAACAAGCTAAAAGCCGCTGTTGAGGACTTGTTGTATAGCGAAGAAATTGTAAACGTAATCAACCTCGTTATTAAAGCAATAACACGGCTTGTAGAGGGAATATCTTGGCTTATAGATAAGCTTGGAGGAGTCAATTCGGCTGTTTTGGCTACTGTTGCTATTTTCTTAAAACTTAAAAGTGCCATAAATATAGCTAAAGACACTGAAAAAGTGTCGGGCGCTTTAAAAGTTTTTTCTGAAATTGCTGGTAACGGAAATAAAACCATAAAAGTATTAACTTCAACATTTTCGGCGTTTAAAGACGGAGTATTAGCAGGTAAAGATGCTATAAATATAGCTGGTGCAGCCCTTTGGGCTTCTCCGTTTGTCAAAGTGGCAGTTGTATTGGCTGGGATTACAGCTATTGTTGCTGCGTTTGACGCTTTAATAACGACAACAGAAGAATACGAAGATATACTTGCTGAAACACAGTCTAAGCTTCAAGAAGTAAGTGATAAACGAAACGCCCTTGAACAAAAAGCTGAAGTTGAGCAACTTACAGAAGCTGAAAAAGAGTATTTAGAAGTATTAAAAGCTGAAGAAACGCTTCTTGAAAGACAAGAAAAACGTGATAGACAGAACACTTATAATTCTGCGGCAAAAGATGTTGAGCGTGGCGGCGAAGGGTTCTGGGCGAGAGCCAAAGAGGCGGCATTTATGTCGTCTCAAAACCCTGTCAACGAAATGGGCCTGCCAATTCCAAACAAAGCTCCGGTTGTTGAATACAACGTGGCCATCGAGGAACTTACTGGCAATATTGAGGAATATAAGGAAGTCACAGACCAACTTAATAACTCAAATGGCAAGTCTCTTGAAGAATACGAGGCATTACAAGAGAGGCAACAAGAGTTAAGTCAAGTATTTCTTGAACACATCAAGCGTATATCTGAAGCGAACACTTACGGGCTAGAACTAACTGACACTGATAAACAACTCGCTGAAATGATGGAGAAAGCTGGAATCACAGCAGAAGCTCTGTCAGAAGCAATGGGCAATGTTGCTAATGAGCTTGGCGAAACCGGAGATGACTTAGTCAGAATTACATCGGAGGTTTCTGGCTTACAATCCGCTTATGACAACTTAATATCTGTAAACGAAGAAGTAGCAAACACTGGAGTTATTTCAATTGAAACTCTTGATGCTCTTGTTTCAAGATATCCAGCACTCAATGATGAAGTAACAAACTATCTTCTTGGACTTGCTTCAACAGAAGATGTGTTGGCGGAATTACAGTTGGCCTATCAGGATGACGAAGCAAATGCCTATGCTAATATCATAAACAAATTGAAAATGCAACAAAACTATTATAGTTTGTTGTCTACAATGGATTCGGCTTTAATGCAACAATTTGCCGCTGATTACGGTATTGATATTGGCAATCATGGCACATATGCTCAGTCAAAAGAAAAGATAGAAACTGATTTACTTCAGAGAATTTCGTCAATGTGGGCACAGTTCTATAAATCACAGGCATTGACGATGGACAACGTTATTAAGGCTGCTAATGGGGCATTGAAACCAGATGGTGGTTCACTTCTGCCCACCTCAGAACTTAATGCTTTGAAGAATGTTGTAAACTCTTATAACAATGCTATTCAGGGACTTAATAACGTATATGATGAATCAATAAAATTAAGGCTTGACGGATATAAACAAATAAGTTCTGCTGCTAAAGACGCAGCAAAATCTGGTGGTTCTGCATCTAAGCAACAAAGCGAAGCCGAAAAAGCATATAATGACTTATTGCAAATGACAATCAAAATGCTCAAAAAGAAAAAAGAGCTAGAAAAAGAAGCTCTTAAAGAGCAGCTTGATGGTTATAAAAAGGTTATTGATGCCCAGAAAGATTTGCTTGATTTACAAGACGACGAATACAACCATAAACGCGAAGTCGAGGACCAAAATAAGAATATTTCTTCTCTTGAGGCTCAAATAGCAGAACTTCAATTCGACACAAGCGCTGAGGGAACAAAGAAGCGCCTTGAACTTGAAGAAGAACTGGCCGAAGCTAAACGTGATTTAGAGGATTACCAGCACGATTACTCTATCGACCAGCAAAAAGACGCTCTTGATAGAGAAGAACGGCGTTTTGAGGAATATATCAACGGGCAAATTGACGAAATTGATAGATACCTCGATAAGACTGGCGAAATCACAGCGGAAGCAATTCGTCTTATCAATGAACGTAGCGAAGCGTTGTTCAATGACCTTATCCAATACAATAGGGCCTACGGCGATAGTTTGGACCAGACCGTAATTGATGCATGGAACGGCGCGATAGGGAAAGTCAACGAGTATAAAGAGGCGTGTGACAGGGCTTATGAGTCAGCAAGTAGAGCCGCTTCTTTGGGTGGTGGCAGTAGCTATACACCATCTAGCCCTAGCTCTGGAAATTCTGGCGTTGGTATGGCCGCTATGCGTCCGGCAAACAGTCCAGTCGTTGATAGAACTCCTAAATATTATATTTATAAAACTGGTACAACGAAACCTATTAGCGGCGCGTTAAGCCTTGAAGAGGCGCAAAGGGTGTGGGGCTATATTCCCGACCCTAAAAACTATTACTGGCAAAAATTTGAGGGTATTACAAAGAAGAATCTGGTGTATGGTGTTAAACCTTATCACACTGGCTTAGACGCCGGATTCGTTGGTGGACTTAAAGGTAATGAGGAATTTATAAAGGCGCTCAAAGGTGAGGCGTTCATAACAAAAGAACAGCAAAATAGATTTATGAATAAAATTCTTCCAGATATTGTATCGACTGGTGCGAGTAGTCTTGGCTCAATGTCTTTTGGAAATCTTCTCAACATTGAAGTACAGGGGAATCTTGATTCTTCTGTTGTTCCAAGAATTGAAGATATTACTAAAGATGTTGTCAAGCAAATTAACCAGACAATGTTTAGGGGAGGATACAAGAGGAACACAAGTGTTGTTCCAATCTAAGGTGGTGGGTTAATGTCATTTTGGGCTAGGTCATTCGTTTTTGACGGAATCCCAAGTGAAACTTACGGCCTGTTTTTGATTAGTGAGGGAGGGGCCGGTGTGTTACAAAATACCGGCTCTAACTCTGTTGAGCCATACACGCAAGAAATATACAGGAGAGCAAAACCATATTTCTTTGGTGTACAACAGACACCCGTTCTAACATTCAGCCTAAGTTTTGCTAGTTTAACACCCGTTGACGCATTGCAGCAACAATCTATACAAAAATGGTTGTTTGGACATAACTCATATAAAAAGTTACAAATAATGCAATGCGACATGGAATCTGTATATTTCAATTGTATATTGAATAACCCCACAATTACAACTGTGGGAAACTTTGCTTATACTTTTAAATGCGATGTTACATGTGATGCTCCATGGGCTTGGGAATATCCAAAGTCGGCCACCTATGGCCCGTTTGATGTTGAAGGTACTTTTACATTCAATAATATATCAGACGATAATTATTATATGTTACCTACATTCACAGTAACATTATCTAGTTCTGAAGATGAATTTCAGCTACTTAATCAAACTGACGATAACAAAGGATGTACTTTTACGGGACTCTCTCCCAAAGAAACGCTTACAATAGATAGTAGTAGGTATTTGATTACATCTAGTACAGGACTATTGAGGGTTGGGAATATGACTGGTATACTTCCAAGACTGGTTCCCGGCCTCAATAAGCTACAAGTTATCGGAAGTGTAGACGATATAAAAATAGACTATCAGAACGCAAGGAAAGTAAGCGGATAATAACCAGAAAGGAGGATATCATGTTACAAAAATTCAATTATTTTGGAGAACACGAGAATTATGTGATAAGGCTGTGTAATCCAAATAAAGAACAAATCTGTTTTTTGAACCAAAGTCATACGCATGAACTCTCACTTAGATTCAACGAAATGTCGGAGTTCCATATAACAATTCCATATTTGATTGATGGAGAAGTGTTTCCATATTATGACAGAGTTCTAAGCAAAAAACTAATCCTGATTGATGATATTGGATACTTCTTAATCACAGAAGTAAATGAAACTGACGATGGTATCGTTAAACAGAAAACTGTAACAGCATATTCTTTGGAAACAGAACTTGCGTTTAAAAAGTTAAATCTATTTGATGGAACTTATAAATTCTATGACCCATTCAACGTTGAAAATACCTTGATGGGCAAGATTCTTTCAACGTCTAACTGGACAATCGGACAAATTGATGCTGATTTGTGGAATCTGTATCGTACATTTGAGATTCCAGATAGTACGGTATATGAATTTTTGATGAATGACGTCGAAAACTCATATGAATGTGTGTTCTTGTTTGATTCTTTTACCAGAACAGTATCCGCATACACATTACAGAATCTGATAAAGAACACTGATATTATATTAAGCTACAACAACCTTATTCAAAACATTGATATATCTGAAAAATCAGACGAAATTGTTACTGCTTTGAGTGTGTATGGTGGCAATAATCTTGGTATATCAGCGGTGAACCCACTTGGTAGCAACACAATATATGATTATAGTTATTTTGCTACGACTGAGTGGATGAATCAAGATTTAATAGATGCTATTAAAGCGTGGGATGCTGCTATAACAGCAAAGCAACCACAATATGCCACCCTATTGACTCAATATAAAGATAAAAACAATGAGTTAGTAACGGCAAAATCTGATTTAGCGGACTTAAAAACAGAGCGAGATACAATTGAGGGCGTTGTAAAGGTTATGATTGAGGGCGACCTCAAGAATACACCTGAATATACTGCCAAAGTTAATGAGTTAAACGCAGCTAACGCGGCTGTAACAGCGCAAGAGAACAAGATTACTGGTATAAATGGCGAACTTGAAACCATAAACAACTCCTTAAAGCAAATTAACGACTCTTTGTCTTTCGCAAATAACTTCACAGAAGCACAATACAATGAACTCAAAACATATACTATTGAAAACACATATCAAAATGAGAGTTTCATTACAACGACTGAAATGGATAATAGTGAAATTCAAGACGTAGCGATGTCTTTGTATACACAAGGACAATATGTACTTTCAAGAGTAGCACAGCCACGTTTTGAATTCACAGTCGACAGTGTAAACTTCTTATTCTTAAAAGAATTTCAGAAGTTCAGCTCACAACTTGAACTCGGGTGTATTGTCAATATTGAAAAAGACGAAGGACAACGTATAACACCAGTCTTACTTGAACTCAATGTTCAACTTGACGACCCCACAAACTTCTCATTAGTATTCGGTAATCGTTATAGACTGGATTCTGGTGCGTATACGTTTAGAGATTTATTTGGTGATGCTATTAAGGCGGGTTCTAGCGTCAAGTTTGATGCTGGTAAATGGGGTGAATATGTAAACAGTGGAATGAACAACACTGTTTCGGACTTCATTAATTCGGCGCTTGATACTTCAAAGAATAACGTTATTAATGCTACAAACCAAGAGATACTGATAAACCAAAATGGTTTGCGTGGACGCACCATGATGGACAATGGTAGTTACAACCCGAATCAAGTATGGCTTACATCAAACACGCTTGCTTTTACGTCTGATAACTGGCAAACGGTTAGACTGGCGTTGGGCGAGATTGATTTGAATGGGCAGAAGATTTTTGGCGTTGCTGGCGACGCACTGGTCGGTAAAATACTTGCTGGTAATCAGCTTATTATAGCCAATGACAACAACAACTTCGTATTGGATTCCAACGGAGCTGTGCTCAATAATGCTTCTTTTACTATTGTATCAGACAATGGTAAAAGCCAAATTAAGTTAAACCCAACTGATGGAATTAGCATACAGACAAGGCCGAATACGAGTTCTAACTGGGCCAATCAGTTCTATGTTGACACGAATGGAAACCTCGTGATTAATGGCCAAATAACTGCCACAAGTGGTTCTATTGGCGGATGGCAAATAGGAACTGATAGACTGTATAATACAGCTAGTGGCGACTATATTGCGTCTAATGGATATGGTAAATTGAGTTTACTTTCTTGGACACCAAGTTCTGCTACGTTTAATGGAAGAATTTATGCTTCAAACCTTGGTGACCAAATCAAAACAAATAACATCCAAGATGGTTCTGTTACATCGGCAAAGCTGGATACATTATATGCTACAAAAGCATTTGTAGATGAAATCAACGCAGAAGTTGCTAGGGTTCATACTTTAGCGGCCAGCAAAGTCGATGCTGATTATGTCGCAGCAAACTATGCTACTATTGGTAGCTTAAATGCTGCGAATGCTCAAATAAATAATTTATCTGCTGATATTGCCACAATACAAAGCGTTGTTTCAGTTGGAGGCATATCAACCAATGGCTATGTGCACGCTCAAAGTGGCGTTTTTGGCGCTATGACGGTTAATGGCGGCACTTTAAAGCAAGTTTCTGGCGTCCTAATCAATGGGACAAGATACAATTTGTGGACATGGTAATAAATTATCTCCCAAGATACCTTATTGTAGTACCTGATATCGTTGCCGTTTTCCAAGAAGCCGCATATCCCCCAACTGTAATTGCGCTAGAGCTACAATCGAGCAGACTTGTATACACTGAACCAGCCTGAACGCTGCTATAAGCTCTAAGCGTGCTACAAAATATTCCCAATGAGCCGCCCTCAGATGTTATTGTTGAGGATGTGAGTTTAGTTGCAGATAAATTATTTATTTTATCTGCCCAAATATGTAATTGTTGTTCCACTAATTGTTGTGGTTTTCCAAAATGCTTGCGTTCCATCAACAATAAGCGCCCCACATCTAAATGTGCCCGATACATTTGTCGTACCAGAAACGACAAGTGTTGCGCACCTAATTCCAAGCGAATTATCGCTTGTTATTACAGATGTTGATAATTTATCAGCTTGGAGATATGAAATATTCGCATTCGCAGCATTTAAGCTACCAATAGTAGCATAGTTTGCTGCGATTATATTATAACGGAGGAACCGGAAAATGAAAGAAAAATTGCAATCTATATATAATGCTCTTAACACTATTCAAGTAAGCGGCAAACAGAATTGCGCTATTGTCGCTGGTGTTATGAATGTTATTGAAGAACTGTTTGTCGAATGCGACAACTATCAACTAAAGGAGCCAGACTTGAAAGAGGGAGAGTATAATGGCTAATGGCGTATTCTGTATAGAAGTTAATCAGCTAGGTGAATTTGCCATGATTGCTGGCGACTCTGAAACGCTTGAATTTTCTTATTTCTATAAGGATGGAACTCCTTTGGATTTGAGCAGTTCAACAGCGCGTTGGAGGTTGTGTTATGTAGGGCAACCCGACGTAGCCGTTTTAGATTTGCCGGGAGAAATATTTGGAGGCAATAACTTCGTTGTAAAACTTAGCAGTTCAGACACCGCAAACCTGTCTGGTAAATTCATACAACAGCCTGTTCTTGTAGACTACAAAGGCGACGAGTATGTATATCAGCAGGGCGTTATCACAATTATTCCAAAAATCAGAGCATGAAAGTAAATATTTCACAGTATATGGGTTAGTATTGCTCTAGCCCATATACTATAACCTATAAATAAACTAAGGAGTGATTTCTTTGGCTATTACAACTTATCAGGCCAATAGACTCAATGACTATCTGTTTGGCTCTACATCGTTTACGCCGAACGGTACGTATTATATTGGGCTTTCTACTACTGCTATAAATGCGGCTGGTACTGGTGTTACAGAGCCGACTGGTGGCGGATACAAGAGAGTGGCGGTTACAAACAATAAAACAAACTTCACAGATTCCACAGGCGGCATCGTACAGAATAAAGTACAGTTTGAGTTCCCAGAAAGCACAACTGCTTGGGGTACAATTACACATGTGTTTATTTCAGATAGTCTAACGGCTGGAAATGTGCTTTATTATGACGCACTAACGACGCCTAGAACGGTTCAGACAGCTACGATTCTTTTATTTGCTATTAACTCAATGAAGATTCAGCTTGTGTAATCTTAGAACGGAGGCGATTTTATGAAGCCGTTCAAAATATATGCCAATGCCAAGCGTTCATTTACAATAATAGCAGCTACGTTTCCTAGACTGGTAACTTTGCTGTTCAACAACATCAACACAATAAAGATTATATCTTCTTTGAAAGCTAAGTTACTGTCAAAGGTTACTATTAAGACACAATATTTGTTTTCAGTAGTAGCTAATCGTGTCAAACTTAGAATGTTAATGGCAAATAAAGTTACCCCGATAAAAACCAATTTAATTGTCTCTTTCAAGTCGATAGTATCAAATCTCATTACTATTACCATGACAAGCAATATTGTAGCAAGTATGAAAATGCTTGTCAAGGCTACCACAACCATACCAGTAATGTTGAAAATAACAGCACAGCCATTAGTTGGTAGATTTAGATTACTTGGTGAACTAGACCCAAAAACGCTTGGTGAGATGGACGGTAGTACGCTTGGAGAATTGGATTTTATTATGTCATAATAATTATACTTATAAGCCGCACCTTGTTATTGCCACGAATAAAGGCGACATGGTAAAGAAATAAAAAAGGAGTGGCGAATAAGGAAATGAGAAAATTACTAAAGAGCTTCAAAACGGAAATCAATCCAACAAAGGAACAGATAGTCAAAATCAATAAGACTATCGGGACTTGCAGATATATCTACAATTTTTATCTCGCTCATAATAAAGAACTTCATGCCAATGGTGAAAAGTTTATGAGCGGAAAAAGTTTTAGTGTCTGGCTTAATAACGAATATCTACCTAACAATCCAGATGAGCAATGGATTAAGGAAGTAAGCTCTAAATCTGTTAAGAAGTCCATAGAAAATGGATGTACTGCATTTACAAGATTCTTTAAAGGTGAAAGTAAATTTCCCAATTTCAAGAAGAAAGGAAAATCTGATGTAAAGATGTATTTTGTTAAAAACAATCCAAAGGATTGTTTCTGCGAAAGACATAGAATTAACATTCCTACACTTGGATGGGTTCGTCTTAAAGAAAAAGGGTACATCCCGACCACAAAGGACGGATATGTAGTCAAAAGTGGCACTGTATCGGTTAAAGCAGGCAGATATTTTGTATCTGTACTCATAGAACTGCCTGATACAAAAATTGCCAACAATAGCAACTCTGGTATTGGAATTGACCTTGGCATAAAAGACCTTGCGATTATTTCAAACGGACAGACTTATAAAAACATCAATAAGTCAGCAAGAGTTAAAAAGTTGGAAAAGAAGTTGTGCAGAGAACAAAGATGTCTCTCACGCAAGTATGAAAATTTAAAGAAAGGAGAGTC
>OJMH01002489.1_pt1 | contig 15360 bp, 20 predicted proteins | sample 1597111 | NCBI WGS metagenome assembly OJMH01 (sample SAMEA2452115, study PRJEB22498) | human gut metagenome | reverse complement strand
TGAGAATATAAAACATATGCTAGATTTGTTTTTCCATATTTTTTATAAAATTTGATGAAATAACTTATTAAAACAATAAAACATATGCCTAATAAAAACGAATATATAAATGAATTTTTATAACCATGCTCGAAAAGAAAGATAAACACCCAACAGCCTGCTATATAAATTAAAATGCTTAAAATTATAGCTATTACCGTTGAAAACAAAATTTTGTAACTTATTATTTTGTTAATTTCATTATTGTCCCGTTTTGTATATATTTTTACAAATACCCCAAATAATATACAGATAGGATAAATCCAATAATACATTATTATGTCAGAAATTTCACCTTTTAATGAAAACCAGTTTGTTATTGTACTAAAAACATATAATGCACTTGCCAATAAGGTAACGCCCCCTACATATAAAGCAAAAATATATTTAAATAGCTTTATATAAATATCATTTCCCAATACTATTGTTTTTCTGGTGTCCATCATGAAGATAAATCTCCTTTAGTTAAAAATGGTTAACATAACAAAATTAAAAATAGATAAAACAAACTAAAGGACTGCCAATAGTTTAATTTTTTCTTCTGTATCCGGAAAGGTAGTAGTGTTTTCTTCTTTATTTATTTTGAAAGAAATAAGTGTTCCCCAAAAAATTGAGCTGATAGATATGGTTATAGATGATGAACTAAAAACTAGGTATAAATCATACAAATGATCTCGTTTTCCATCGGCACTTTCATAAGCATAAAAAACATATGAGACCAATTAAAAGTGAAAAAAATAAAGTATTTTAAATAATCTTAAATTGGTAAAATTTATTATATTTCTTGTATATGCTTGTTAAAACAATACTTATAAAAAGACTACAAATCAGTAAAAAACATGAGAGTATTTTATCCCAATAAAATAAAAGAATGGAAAGAGAAAATGCAATAACTGGAAATATAATATAATTTATATTTTTAGACATTTATAAATCTCCATATTATTGAAAGCATATCCGGTATGCTTTCCGATAGTTTCCTCAAATACATCAACATTCCTTGAATGTGCAATGAGCTGGTAAGTTGTAGTCATATGATAATTCCTTTCAAAAAATTAGAACAAACTATTTATATTACATATTAAATACATTGGGAAATTCCCAAATAAATATAAAATATAACAAAATCAGAAGAACCTCTTTTACCGAGGGACTTTTTTTATTAGATGTATTGCGTAATCGTAGTAATACTGAAAAAACTATAATTGCAATCAGGAATAAAATATTTAAGACTAAATGGTATATATCTGGATAAAACATTGATGCTCGTATTAATGACATAAGTTTCCATCCTGTTTCGGTAGTAATTGTATATTTTAAACAGTACAAAAAAGCTGGAAATAAGGTATAAAAATACATGAATATAATAGCTTTTTTAAGCGGTAAAAATTTGTATAAAATGAACAGTCCAATAAAAACGAAAACAATCCCAAGAAGTGTATGAAATAAGAGCAGTAAAACTCTTTCCAAAGATATAAAATTTTCATCCCATATATCAAAAAAACTACCCTGCATTATAGTTGGAAAAATCAAATTTCCCCAAATAATATAAAGCAAAATAAAAATTGCAAAAATTGAATATTTATTAAATATTGTTTTCATTCAGCTTTCCCCCTTTGTTTGATATAATATCGCTATAATAACCATTTGTTATCCTCCTTAAATTAAAACTTATAAAAAGGCTGCAAAATCATACTGTACACAATTGTTATAAAAAACGATTTCATGACAAATATTATGGCTGATTTTATTGAGAAAATTGTATCTTTCGCTATTTTTTCTTTCTTTAATGATATTATTATTCCCATAATTGAGGATGAGACAAAAACAGAAATTGAGCTTCCCAGCAGGTACATCGTAACATCTTCCCAAATATTAGGCTTTTTCCCCAGACTAAAGACTAAAGGAAGGAAACTCGGTAAGATTAAAAAGAAAAACGAAAAAAACAAACTCCAGGGAATTAGTTCAAGAATATATTTTTTTCCCATTTTTTTATACATATTAAATATAGGATAAGCCACTATTAACCAATAACCTAAAAATATTGGAAAGTATGAAAACGCATCAAACAAAGTTGGAAAATTTAACAATAAAAATCCCCCAACGATTAAGATATATAAAACTAACATATCCAGCTACCAATCATAAGCTAATAGAATAAAGATCAATATATTGAATTGTTCTGGAGCCATCCTCATGGATAGTAATTAGATCATATCCGGTATGCTTTCCTACAGGAGTTTCTCCTGATTTTTCAGGATTTAAGTCTACATTGACATTTCTTGAGAGAGCTCTTAATTCGTAAGTGACAGTCATAAAAGTATCTCCTTAATTAAAAGTGAAAAGAAATTAAAATAAAATAAACAATTAAAGCCATAAAATTTTTATGATTGTATTTAAAATATCTAAAACAATATTGGGGAATTAATAATGCGAATAAATTAAATAAATTAACAAGTATTAAAGAAAAAAAAGTATATAAAGGAACATGATTCATTCCATTTTCTACAATAAAATATGAAATAAAATATATAATATTAAATGATTGTAATATTATACCTGCTAAAATAGATGCTCCAATTGTCAAAATTAAAACAATTGTAAATGTATATATTGCGTTAAACTTAATAAATTTTTCTTTCGTTAAGATACTTGCCGCCATTAATTCACCAATTCCAAATATCAACGAAACAAAGAAAAAGATTCTTATAATTTTATCTGTTGTTAATATTTCAGCTAACTTGCTTTGGTAGTAATCGTAAAAATAGAATTGCAAACTCATTAGCACTACACTCCACAATACTGCAATAAGTAAAGCTATTTTTCTATTTATCTCTTTATTCATAAAGCTAGTCTCCTCATACCTAAAAACAAAAAAACTTCCTCAAGCGGCATACCCATGCGGCTTCGGATCCCTTTCGCCCCAACACCAGATGCCAAGATACCCTCGCCCCAGAAATTTTTCCAAAGCTTCAAAGCTCGGCGTAGCTTTTGCCGCCGAGGAAACAGCATATACACTACAACAAAAAACAATAACAAACTCAAACACCGGCTAATCACTTTTTACTCCTGAACAAACATAAAAATTTACTTATATATGACATTAAAACTAAAGGTTTAATATACAATTAAACATCAACTTTATTACAAGGGACCTTCTTTAAAAAAAACAAGCAAAAAGGCCCTGTAAAAACAGAGCCTTTCAATAACAACGACAAATCGGGCTACGCCGTTTTTTTCGTCAAATCATAACCACAGGCAAGGTCATACATCTCACTCACCGTACCTCCAGCCTCTGACATATCCGTCCTCGAACCGCTGTCTGCCCCGAATGTACTCAGCGCCTGCGTCAACAAATCCGATGCATTCTGAGATGACAAAGAAGGAGGATTGGTCAATAAATTAATCTTAGTACCATCAACAAACTCCAGAACCTTATTCTTTGCATTGTCATCATACGTATTAAAAAACGACTGAAGTATCAAACCTTGCGTTTCATCTCCGTTCAATATCATCTTCAAACTAGAACCGTCTGTTTCAAACGTAATATCATCAAGACTTATGCCTTCGCCAAACCGAATAATGTCTCCTTCTTCTTTCGAGCTTACTCCATCATATATTGTATCTAAACCGTCACCCAAGTTATACAAATATATGTCTCGACCGTCTTCTCCGTTCATATCGTCATTGCCGGCACCTCCAAACAAGATATCGTCCCCGTTGCCGCCATACAGATTATCATCTCCCGCTCCCCCATAAAGCTCGTCATTACCTCCTTCTCCCCTTAAGTCATCGTCTCCCGCTCCTCCGTAAATTATATCATTACCTCCTTTACCCCATACCACATCATCACCACCATTAGCATGTATTACATCATCAAATCCACTGCCATAAACACTCTCTTGTGCGTCTGTCTGCTGTAAAGTCAAGCCTATGTCAGATAAATGTACAACCGTCCCGTCATAAAAATGCAAATCCTCTATGACATTACTGGTATATTGAAATTGCCCTAAAATTCTCATTCCCTGAGTTTCATCGCCTTTAACATAAATGTTCAGACCAAAATACTCATAACGGAAAGTCAAATCCTCAAACTTAATTCCCTTGCCAAATATAATTTTATCAAAATTGCCTCCGTCAATAATAGTGTCAAATCCATCACCCAAATTCCAAACGTAAGCATCATCACCTTGACCGCCATTAAGAATATCATCCCCTTTTCCGCCTGCGAGAACATCGCTTCCTCCCTTAGCGTCAAGAGTATCGTTTCCACCGTTACCGACCAGAATATCATTCATCGTCGTACCAGTTAGATTATTTTTACTGTCATTACCTTCCATGGTGACGCCGCCGTCTATTCCGGGAATACTGTTCCAATGGGTTATTGCATATTCATAATCCCAACTGGTTCCGTCGGAAAATTTAATTGCGGCAAGCGTAGCCGAGCTTGTTCCTTGTTCTTGAAAATAACTGTGAACGCGAATACTGTCTGCCAACGTTCCGTCATCATAAGTAATTGTCAGAATCAGGTCAAAGTCCTGTCTGCCGATAGAAACATTAGACGGCATAATTGTCTCATCAAATTCAATAACGTCTTTTTTGCCGTCCGCTGCCAGAGTGTTAATCTCATCATTACCGAAGCCCTTGGAGAACAAATATACATCTTCACCGTCACCACCGACCATATAATCGTTGCCGACACCACCGATAATGGTATCATCACCGCCGTTGCCGTAAAGCTTGTCATTACCGCCTAATCCGGTAATAATACTTCCAAAATCATCATCTTTAATAATATCATTTCCATCCGTACCTATTGATTTGCCGAACTTAAACAATTCTCTCTCAAAAATGTCGCCGTACTCATCACCGAGCAAATTAAATGCAGCAATAATCTCATCGCCGAGGTCTGTATAGGTACGAATTATCTCAGAAAACTCACGCATCATCAGCGTTGTATTTAAGACGTCTGCGGCAAACATCTCTTCAAATGCGGCAACTGCCTGACTGACATCAATATCCCAACTTTCGGTCGCAGCATCATAAGTCAGTGTCACTTTCTCCAGCAGAGTTTTATAATGCGTCTGGCTCAACAACTCATTCTTCACATATTCTTTCAGCTCATCAAAAGCGTCATGAATAAACAAGACGGCATGACGATTCGGATTCGGATCCCTTTCGCCCCAACACCAGATGCCAAGATACCCTCGCCCCATAAATTCTTCCAAAGCCTCAAGCTTACGGGCATCGTCCAAATAATGTGTTCCGTTATAACGAGACGGCGTGCGGCCGAAAGGATCCATATCTTCCACGCCGGCCCAATGATATATAATATCGTTGAGCAACGCGTTTCGGGCAGAAACATTTGTCTCACTCATAAACTGCTCTACTAATGCTTTCAGCTCCCCGCTCTCATCAAGAGCCATAGCCGTGTGCAAATTATGAACATTACCAAAACCTATTAAATCAGGAAGTTTCTTAACATTGTCAGAAATAACGACATCGGTTCTATCTGCAGTATTCGAAGTATCTGTAACAAACCAAATATCACTTATATTTCCAGCACTATTATCGTTTTTTATAAAACTTCCTGTTTGACCTATTATATTTTCATTAATATCTTTTATATTCTCATTTTGATAACTAAGATTAATTTCTTTAATATTTACTTCTTCCATAGAAAGAAGTTCTCCATTTTCGACAAATCCGTTCTGGTTCATATCCTTCCAAACTTTAATTTCATTCCAAACCTCGTCAGAACTGTTAAATACGCCATCTTTGTTACTGTCTAATTCTTTTAAGGCCTCAAAGCCATTTGCTGCTTTTGCCCCGGACGAAAGAACGGAGTTATTCCCAAATAACTCCGTTCCATCATCAATCTGACCATTTCCATTAATATCACGAACCAAAAGACCATCATCTTTCCCAACCCAACCGCTTTTCTCTGCAAAACCATTGCCGTCATGATCAAAATAAACACCCTCTGAAACGCCGACCGTCTCAACACCGTCTCCATCCAAATCTACAACCAACGGTGATTTCGTTACCTCCGCTGTTTCAAAATGTATTTTTACTTTTTCTAATGTGCTCTGATCAATTAAATCATTTAGTTGATATAATTCATCTAAACTAAAAATAGGCAATTCTATTGTATTTTGCAATAAATCTTCATCATATTCTGTTATCACACCTTGAATTAACTTGGTATCACTCTCCACTGAAATATCTGCAACGCCAACCCCCGTTGAATCAAAGTATAAAATATATGGAGGTACCGCTGTCGGTTTTTCAATTGTAAACTCTAATACCGTTTGATTCATCCCAGAAAGAAAATCTCGAATAACCTTTTTCTCTCCATTATCCCAATAAATTAAGGTCATCCCTACATTTCTAGTATACTCAAACTCTGCTTGAATAGATAATGAAACATTCATTGACTTTGACGAACTCGCAAATATTGGTGAATATACTTTTCTATCATTCGGGTATACTCCTCCAAGTCCAACTCTTAAATTTTCAGACATATTTTTCTCCCTAAATATTAAAACTATAAGTTCCAAAAATTAAAACATGAAACATTTCACACAAAGAATCACATACAAAAGCTTCAGACATATAAGAAAACAAAGCAAATCCCATATATGAAAATACTGTAAAAGGCATACATTCAAACACACAAGTTATGAAAAAACTACATCCACCATATATAACCAAAAATAACTTTACTTTCTTCTGAAAAAAAACACCAACCATTCCCGCATCAAAATAAATTAAAGCAAAAGAAAAAATAAAAAAAATCCACAAAAACAAACGGCGAAGAAAAAAACTCAATTGTCTATAGTCTTCCGAGACAAAACTTATTGATTGTGTTAACAATCCTCCTAAAAGAAAAGATAAACAAAAAAATACAACTATAAAATCAGTATAAAATTTTATTTTGTAATTATTTCTATAAATTTCTATTAAATTTACCATTAAACACCCCTCTCTGTCCCTACTCTCCTCAAGAGAGTAGAAATAATATCTTCATTCCAAATACCATTTGAAAATCCATTATATAAATGCCCTGCGAAATACGAAATTGGAGAATAATAATGAAAAAATGAAAAAACATATATAGCTAAAATAAAATACACAAACACAAAAAAATAAACCGCAGCCCCATATGTAACAAAGCGACTATCCCGCAACAAAAGAATACAACTAAATAAAAAGAACCCAAAAAATATCATACATTTAAAAAGCTGAAAAAGCATACGAATACGAACATCATGTAAGTCACCTAAATAAGTAAATTCGTAGTCATATAGGAAAGCTTCTAGAAAGCCTAAAATTCCTCCACCAAGAATAAACACTAACCAAAAATCTTTCCAAAAAATCATATTTTTTTTTATAATATTGTTCATTGAAAATACGTCTCCATTAAAACGTTCAAAAATCAATTACTTTGCCAACATAAAACTCATATTCCATAATCTATTGATCTGCCCAAACCAATACCTTGATTAATAAACTGGCTGGAAACATTTATTTTATCATCACGCATTGTAATAATTCCCCCCGTTGAATACCAAGAACTCCAACCTGAAATAGGAGCAACAATATCAATGCCTTTCATGTCATATCTCCTTATAAAATATTAAAAATATATCTACCTAATTTATATCCCACCCATTGAAATAGAGATAAATTACCCGTATTTGTGATAAAATAAATAGAAATCAAAAAATACACTAATAAAAATACATTAAGATATTTATTTTTATAGGAAACTAATGTCATATACATAAAGATGTAATATGTTATTGATAAGGATAACCTCAAAAATCTTAACAACAAATGTCCCAGGAAGGGGTTAAACATCATAGGCAAAGCAACCCCCACTATTATTTCACCAAACAGAAAAAGTATAATTTTTTTATACATCCTCATATCCTTACCTTACTTGCATTTCTGCCAATTTTATGCCAATTAAAAAAAATGGAGAATAACTACCACTTACAAACGTATACGAAATCAAAGACGCTATATAAAATAAAACAAGCCCTGTTTTAATAAATTTAAGAAAATGAGGAAATTCCTTCTTTAACAAATTATATACAGCATAATAACAATACACTGTATAAACTATGGCGACTAACGTAAACAGATAGGAAACCAAACTAAAAATATTTACATTATTTTTTACCGTAAAATAAGCTACTATAATAATAAAATAACCTAAAATTACTTGCAAAAACAACAACAATACAATTTTAAAAATATAACTAAATTTCCACAAATTATAAGATTTTAATAGCAAATTTTTCATAAAACTCTCCCATACATTCTTTCATAATATTTTTAATTTATAGCTCAAAAAAGGCCTGTTTTTCATTGCTCTTCGCAGCAACAACATCAGGCCTCCCCAACAAAATAAAAACAAATATAAAAGCTATTGATTTAATGGCTCTCTTTGCCGATTCGTTCATAACCCGTCCCCCCGTTCTCATTTACAGATATCCTCTGGTTGAGATAAAATCTAAAGTTTATAAAATATTATCAACAACAATTTCTAATATACGCATTAATTTCATATGCGAGTCTCTTATATGCAATTGATTGCATATATTTTGAGGCGGGCCGCGGGCTTTATACATATAAGCCTTAAAAAAATGGATAAATATCAAACAGTAATCTGGTCATTTAAACGCCAACAAACATCTCCGCGCCAACCGGTGCGAAAATTCTCTGCAACCTACATTTCATTTTATTTAAATACAAAAAAAAACAGGCGAAAAAACCTGTTACATCCTCAACGTCAATTGAGAAACTTATCTTGTTTTTAATTGTCTGACTAAAAATTTTGTATCTTTATATCAAAGACTTACCGCATTAATGACTTTTGCTTTTTAATTCGTGTGTCGGAACACCCAAATAAATGTCATCCATCTTGTCTACTGGCGGATTACTCAAAATTCTTAACGTCAAACCACTTTTTATAGGATTGAAACTCATTATTTTCCTCTTGTAATAGTAGTTACCTGTATTTTCCAAAAATTTTACAAAATAGCAAGTAAAAAATCGCTCTTGTCAAAAATATTGTGCAAAAACAATAATATTTTGAAATCCTTTTCGCCTTTTAAAATAATTCACTAAAGTTTACTATTTTATTAAAACTCATAAATTATTTTGCAAAATCAACACATAAGCTTCATCAAAAAAAAGATTTCACATTCAAAACAAAGGCCAAGCCTCAAAACACCCCGAACTCAACGCTCATCCATCAGATTTCATACACAACTCAATTTTATCCAATTGGTTTCATATATAAAAATGATGAAACTGCTTTTGCCCGCTTTATCCGGAAAGTTCTTGGCCGGTCCTTATATATTAATTATTACGGTTACGCACAATATCAACATTTGGCGAGAGCAAAAAAGTCAAAAAATTTCATTTTTACAATATTAGTTGCATAACCGGAAAATTTCTCTTTATTTTTAGCTCAAATAAACCTACGCTAAATTTATTAACAACTTCAACTAATGATTGGTGACGAGATGAACGCAGAGAGCTCAGCAAAGATTGACACCGGCCTGGCCTGTTTTGCCATAATGGCAAACTACTTTGAAAAACCGCTTTCCTTAGAACAGGTCAAACACAAATACGATCGCCAAAACTCTGATTTTGAAGAATATGAACTGCTGCAACTGGCCAAAGAATTTTCATTTAAGGCGAAATTTGTTAAAACCGCTCCGGACCGTCTGGAAAAGACAAACCTGCCGGCAATCGCCCAAGACAAAGACAATCGGTATTTTATCATTGGCAAAATTGCCGACGGCAAAGTCCTGGTCCAAGATCCCGCCGCCGGAAATCATCCGCAGGTATGGTCTGAAGAACAGCTTTTGCAAAGATGGAACGGCAGGCTCTTGATGATGACCTGCCGTGAATTTATCAACGGAAAAAACCGCAAATTCGACATATCATGGTTTATTCCCGCAATAGTCAAATACCGCCGTTTGTTTGGCGAAGTTATTTTGGCCTCGTTTTTTTTACAGCTGTTTGCCCTTGTTTCTCCGTTGCTTTTTCAGGTCGTCATCGACAAGGTTTTGGTAAACCGCGGCCTCTCCAGCCTCGACGTCCTTATGGTGGCGTTAATTTGCATCGGCGTTTTTGAAACGCTGCTCGGCGGCCTGAGAACCTACACGTTTTCACACACGACCACTCGTGTGGACGTCGAACTCGGCGCCAGTCTCTTTCGTCATCTCATCCGGCTGCCTTTGTCATATTTCGGCGTCCGCCGCGTCGGAGACACCGTTGCCCGCGTCCACGAGCTTGAAAACATCCGCAATTTTCTAACCGGCTCAACCCTTACCCTGATTATTGACTTCTTCTTCACCATCGTCTTTTTTACGGTTATGTTTTTCTATTCCTCAACCCTGACCTTGCTGGTGCTGCTGTCAATTCCGTTTTATGTTATATTATCGCTCTTTTTCACGCCGATTTTACGTGCACGGATAGATGAACGGTTCCGTCGCGGAGCAGAAAACCAATGCTTTCTGGTCGAGGCCGTCTCCGGGGTCGAAACCGTCAAATCCCTTGCCGTAGAACCGCAAATGCAGCGCCGGTGGGAACAACAGCTCGCCGCTTACGTCAGCTCCGGTTTTCGGGCTTCGCACATTAACAACATTGCCGGACAGCTGGTTCAGTTGGTGCAAAAAACCACTCTCGCTCTCACCCTGTGGATTGGAGCCTCTTTGGTTATGAAAGGCGAACTCTCGGTCGGACAGCTGATTGCTTTCAATATGCTTTCCGGACGCGTAACCCAGCCGATACTGCGGCTGTCACAGTTATGGCAAAACTTCCAGCAGGCCAAAATATCTATGGACAAGCTCTCCGATATCTTGAACAATCCCGCCGAAAATCCCGCCAACCTTTCCAAAGGTTCCATGCCGGCCATCAACGGTGACGTCGAGTTCAAAGACATCACTTTCCGTTATCTGCCCAACGGTCCCGAAATCCTGAAAAAAATGAGCTTCAAAGTTGCCGCCGGACAAAAAATCGGGCTTGTCGGCCCCAGCGGCTCGGGCAAGTCTACCGTAACCAAACTGATTCAGCGCCTTTACATTCCCGAAAGCGGAAAGGTTTTGATTGACGGTATTGACATCGCCTCGGTAGATACCGCCTGGCTGCGCCGCCAAATCGGCGTTGTTCTGCAAGAAAACTATCTGTTCAACAAAACCGTACGCGAAAACATCGCTCTCACCAATCCTGCCGTCTCTATGGATAAAATCATTACTGCCGCCAAACTGGCCGGAGCACACGAGTTTATCACCGAACTGCCTGACGGATACGATACCGTTATTGAAGAACGGGGAGCTTCCCTCTCCGGAGGGCAGCGCCAGCGGATTGCCATTGCCAGAGCCTTGGTTAACAACCCGCGTATTCTGATTTTTGACGAGGCGACCTCCGCCCTTGATTATGAATCTGAACGCGTAATACAAAAAAATATGGCCTCCATCTGCAAAGGCCGCACCGTATTCATAATCGCGCACCGGCTTTCCACCGTTCGCGAGTGCGACTGCATCATTACCGTCGAAAAAGGCGAAATCACCGAAACCGGAACCCATCGGGAACTGCTGAAACGCGGCGGTCGTTACGCCTATTTATGGAACAGCCAGACCGCTCCCGTAACCCCCGACCAAATTGCCGCGGAGTAACGCCATGTGGGAACAGCTAAAAAAATACCGTGAAATCGCCCGTTTGGCCTTGTTACAGGAAAAAGCCTCAAAAAACAGCAAAATCAAAGGAATGAACGAGCACGAAAAAGAATTTCTGCCTGCCGTGCTGGAAGTGACCGAAATGCCGCCCTCTCACGCGGCAAGACTGTTAACTTACGTTATCGTCGCAATGTTTACGGTGCTGATTTTATGGTCCGTAATCGGTAAAATCGACATCATTGCAACAGCCGCCGGAAAACTTATGCCGGCCTCCAACATCAAGACCATTCAAACCCTCACCGACAGCGAAATAGAAGAAATATACGTACAGGAGGGAGAATATGTCAAAGCCGGACAGAATTTGATAAAATTCAACCAAACGGAAGTCATTGCCAACATCAGCCGCATCGAAAACGAAATCGAGGCCCTTAAGATTGCAATTGCCCGCCTCCAGGCTTTGCTGACCGAAAATCCGCAGGAAAATTTCAACTACGACCGCGACATCGACGCTTACCTTATAAAAATGCACGCCGATTTGCTCAAAAGCCAGATAATCGAAAAATCGGCGCGGATTGAAGTCCTTAAAGGCCAGATTGCCAAAGCCGAAAAAGAAAAAGACACCATCAGCGCAGACCTCGGCCGAATTGAAAAACTGCTGCCCAGCGTAACCGAGCGAATTGAAAAAAAGAAAATTCTCGTCGATAAAAAACTCCTTGCCCGGCTGACCTTTCTGGAGCAGCAGGAAGAGCTTACCAACCTGCAGGAACAACGTAACGTTCAGGCAAAAAAAATGGCGGAAACCGAAGAAAACATCGAATACCTCAAAAAAGAACTCCGCCAATATCTGGCCGAGTTTGACAAGAACCTTATGCAGGAACTTACCGAAAACCGGGAAAAACTTGCCTCCTATCAACAGGAACTCGTTAAATACCGCGAAGCCCTCAAAAGAACGGTGGTTAAAGCCCCTCTTTCCGGCTATGTCCAGCAGCTGGTTTATCATACTAAAGGAGGCGTTGTCGAAACCGCCAAACCGATTATGAATATTGTTCCCGAAAATTACAAACTCGAAGCTCAGGTTATGATTCTAAACAAAGACATCGGTTTCGTCCGCCCGGAACAGGACGTCGAAATCAAAATCGACAGCTTTCCTTTCACCAAATACGGAACGCTCAAGGGAAAAGTGCGCAACATCTCGGGAGACGCTGTCCAAGACGAAAAACTCGGTTTGGTGTTTAATGCCCGCTTAACGCTCTCTGACAACAAAATCAAAGCTGACGGGCAAATCATCCGCCTCAAGCCCGGAATGAGCGTTACCGCCGAAATAAAAACAGGTAAACGCCGCGTCATCGAATACCTGCTCTCCCCGGTTATGAAATATCTTAACGAAAGTATGCGGGAAAGATAAACGCTTCCCAATCAATGCGGCCGCAGCGGCACTCCGTCCCGCGGCAAACCAACCTTTTTAAAGAGGGAAAAACACCCTTTCCTTGCTTATAAAAGCAAGGATGTTTCAGAGAAAAAAACTTACGCAATCCGTTTTGTCACACGGATTGTTTGCTTTTTTTATTTAAAAAAAAATGATTAGAAAATCAATTTCATAATCACCTGCTCCTTTTAACTACCGTCTGCGGACAAATCCCCTGTCCTGTTGTCTCTCCGCCATTGCGAAACACGAAAACGTCGTCAAATGTTCGGAAGTCTTCGTCTTGTAACAAAAAATGGGTTGAAAACATTGAGAGGAAGACCAATAAGATGACGCCTGCATGGTCTCCGCTGTGCTTGACAGGATAATAAATTTTCTTATCGTCACCTGCCATTGAAACAATTTCAGAACTACCTGGTATAATAGGAAGAAACTCCTTTTCCTTTTTATATCTATGATGGTTCATACCTCTTTATCTCCTTTATAATTTTTATGAGGTTAGAAATCACATCATTGAATTTAAAGGAAAATTTATATAACTACAACCTAAAAACACAGTGTTGTTAATAATGACAATTAAAAATTCTAATAGCGGCGAAACATCGGGTTGATAATCTTATTTTTCGAGGGGCGGTTCCGGGTATATACAAAAAATTCATTACTGTTCATCTTGCGCAAATCTTGAAACAGTCCCTCATTGTCGGGAGCGCGTCCCGTTTTTCTGATAACGTCCAAATCCCGCACATAATCGTCATATGCAGTCTGAAACTTGGGCTTCTCCAAAAAAACAAAAGCCTCCTCTACCGTTTTGGCATCCTTAATTCCGGCCATTCGATATTTCAAAATAATATCTTCCTCGCTTTCTTCCGCGGCCGCAGACGAACCCCAGCCCATCAGGCAAAAAACGGTCAATAGCATCAAAAACTGTTTCATACCCGCATCCTTTCGCCTGTAATGATAGTAAATGTTTTTTAACAAATTAATAATAGATTATAATAAAATCAATTAATTGGAAAGTGTAATGAAACGTTTTCTTCCGATTTTTTTCTTCGTCTTTGCAACAATCGGACAAACCGAGGCCGCTTGGGATGCCGGAAGCTTTTTTTCTTGCAATGCCATCAACCCCAAACCGGAAGTGATTATCAAAAGCTCTTACGGCCGGCTGGTGCACGATCTTTCCAAATCCAAGGCGGAAATAAACGCAATACACAACAAGAACCCGCACGTTAAGGAACCCCGCAACACCGTCGTCGGCTTGGCGTCTTTTCGAATGCCCACCCGAATAAAAGTATCGGGACAAAGAAGAAAAATCAACGAAACTTACAGCTGTATTCTGCCGACCAAAGTCGAAATTGAAATCGGACTGAACGATCCCGTCATCTATGTGGCCAAAGAATACCCCAGGCAAAGCTGCGGTTTCTCTCAGGTCATCAGACACGAGCAAACGCATCAGCGAATAAATCTGCTTACTCTGGAATATTTTATGCCTATCTTCGACAAAGCCCTTCGCAAAGCGATTTATGACGTCCGCGCCGTCAAAGTTTACACCAAAGACAACAATAACTTTAAAAAAGGTCTGTCCAAGCTGAATGAATATTACTATGCGCGCTTGACCCCGATTTTAGAAGAGTTTGAAAAAGCCCGGGCCAAAGAGCAGCAGAAACTGGACAACATAACCAGCTACCGCAGGGACTGGGAAATCTGCAACGAATTTGAAAAAGAACATCCCGAAAAGAAAATACCTTATAAAATTTAAAATAAGCCACCGTTTTCTCATAAGGCGTCAATAAAAACGGCAGCTTGGGCTGCCGTTTAAATTACCATTGGTCATAATGGATTTTCTCCGGTTTAAAGCGCTCTTTCGGCTGCGGCGGAATCTTTGCCGGATAACCGACAACCACCAAAGCATTGGGTTTGATATTGTCAGGAAGCTTTAAAAGCTCTTTCAAGTCACTCATTCGCTCCTCATTCGGATAAACGCCGCACCAACAAGCCCCCAACCCGCGGCCGTGGCATGCCAGCAGCAAATTTTCCGTAGCGATTGAGGTATCGACAACCCAGTATCCGGGTGCCGTTTCCTGATTCGTATCCCCGCAGACGACAATCGCCAGGGAAGCGTCTTTCAAAAACTTCGCATAAGGATGCACCTCTGCAATTTTATCTCTCATTTTTTTGTCCGTGACCACCACAAACTCCCAC
>OJMH01002488.1_pt1 | contig 15360 bp, 9 predicted proteins | sample 1597111 | NCBI WGS metagenome assembly OJMH01 (sample SAMEA2452115, study PRJEB22498) | human gut metagenome | reverse complement strand
AGAAAGGAAAAGGTATATTGTAGTGACCGCTAGATGAGTCTTTTACAATATACCAGGAGACTTTATGTCAGAGAATAAATATAATCCGATACCGGTTGACACTTCCGATGTTATTCTTCCGGAAGAATTGCTGGCACTTACTGAGAAAATTGCCGAGAATGTTCATGATGTTTGGGCGGTGGGACGCATTGCAGAAGGATGGACATATGGTCCGGTTAAGGATCTTGAAAAGAAAACCACACCTCAGATGGTAGCTTATGACGAGTTGCCCGAGGGTGAAAAAGAGTATGATCGTAATACGGCACTTGAGACCTTGAAGCTCATTGTGAAGTTGGGTTACGAGATAAAGAAAAAATAAAGATACTTCAAATAGCGATAAAAGGTACGGGGGATGTAGTGATGGAAAGATGTCCTTTCTGCGGTTCAGAAGATATATATTACAGCAAAAAAAGAAAAATATTCGTGTGTGAAGACTGCGATGAAACATTTAGTGAACATCAGCTTTCTACATTCCAGGATAAAAATCAAAGTAAGGTTGGACTGGATTTGTTTTTCAGTTATGGCCATGATAAAAACAGAGTGCTCGTTGAGAGAATCAAGCAGGATCTTGAAAAAAGAGGACATCGTGTTTGGATTGATACAAGTGAGATAAAAGCCGGTGATCATTGGAGAAATGATATTCTAAATGGCGTAATGAAATCAGCCAACGTTATTGCTTTTTTATCAGAGCATTCAACTAGAAATCCAGGAGTATGTTTGGATGAGCTAAAGATTGCCGTTTGCGTAAAAGGTGCAAATGTAAAAACAGTTCTTCTTGAGCCAGAAAACCGGATAAAGCAGCCATCTACTTTATCTGATATTCAGTGGCTTGATATGAGTGAGTGGTCTGATATTCGCAGTACTTCTCTTGAACAGTTTGAAAGCTGGTATCAGTTAAAATTTGAGGAGCTTTGCAGTGCAATTGAAGCCGACGATTCATTTGAATTAAACGGTGAGATTCATATGCTAAAAGAAAAACTATCTCCATATTTGAATACGGAAAAGGAATATAGACTTCTTTCAAAAGAATTTTATGGAAGGAAATGGGTCGAAGACTATATTGAAGATTGGCAGGACAGGCAGCAGACAAAGTCGCTTGTTATATATGGAAAACCGGGATCAGGTAAAAGTGCATTTTGCGTGAATTATTCACATTATAACTCAGACGTATATGGTTGTTTTTTATGTGAATGGAACCGTGAGTTTTCCATCAATCCACACCAGCTAATCAGAACGATGGCATTTCGACTTGCAACAAAGCTGCCGGATTACCGAAAGTTGTTACTTCATCAATTAGAGCAGGTCGATAATGGACTGGCAGAAATGAAAGATGATGCTTTGTTTGAATTCTTGCTGTCCTATCCATTAAATCACCTTGTTGATGGCGGCCGTGAGACCGGAATGATTATTGTTGATGGTTTGGACGAGGCTGAAAAGGACGGAATAAATCCTTTAGCAGCTGTCTTTGCAAGATGTGTCGAACGATTGCCGAGATGGATCCGCTTTATCTTTACTAGTAGACCAGAAAAAAGTGTCATCTCTCTATTTGAAGGCGCAAAGACATTGGATTTGGTAAATGATATGCCAGATGGTTACAATGACATTATGGCATACTTGTTGAGAGCCTTGTCTATTGAGTTAAAGAGTATTCCTAATCGTTTAGAGGTCTTAAATAAAATATGTGAATTAAGTGAAGGCGTATTCTTATATGCTGAGTTGCTTGTTGATGACGTGAAAAACGGAGCAATAGACTTAAGCAATCCTAATTGTTTTCCAAGAGGGCTTAGTGATTTCTATCGTTTATCTATGGAGCGTAAATTCAGGAGTCGTGATGATTTTGAAAAAATCAGAAGTTTCTTGGAATTGCTTGTAGTATCAGATTCTATTCCTGAACAAATAGTTATAAATGCTTGCAATTATTCAAAGTATACATATTTGTCAAATCTTGATTTGGTAGGATCATGGGTGAACCGACAGGATGGAAAATATACAACTTTAAATTTTATGCATAAATCAGTTTCTGACTGGTTAACGGATGATATCAGGAGCGGAATATACTATGTAGATAAAAGGCATGGTGCATTATTATTAGCTAGATTTTGTAGACAGTATGTTGATGATACAGGAGAGAGCTTAAGTAACAAGTCATCCTATCTGTTAAATTATGCGAGAGAGCATATTGGAGTATTTTATGTATTGGCGGAAGCCTTCTCTGAATTCGAAGAGTTTTTAGTGAAAAACGCCACAAAATTACCTCCTTTTTGGAAGACATGGAACTTATTCCCCAAAATATGGAACCATGATAATCTGCTGAAAGCGTTCTGGGAATCTGAATCTCGTGATGAATTTTGCATTATGCTTCAACGCGAAGGTAACACAAGTCTTCTTCAGTGGATATTTGCGTTGGCAAAAGAAAAGTATGGTATTGAACAATTTGACCCTAGCTTAGTGTCTGTTTATATAGATATCGTACATATGTCAGGTGATTATGTCGGGGCAGTTGAAATTGCAGAGCAATACTTGGAGGGACATACGCAAGATGAAATCATGAATAATGAATTTCTTGCTATGCTGAATGTGAGACGAATTCATCATTCTATGTTCTATAAGCCTGTGCATAGATTAATAGATGATGCTTTGAGTATTTTGACTCGCTCAAAAGATTTATATCCAAAAGTAACAAATGAGCTTCTATTCTTAGTTGGTGGAAACTTGGGAGTTCTTTCTGGAGATTGGGAGTTTGTGAACAAATGGCTTACGATATCCGAAGAATATTCTAAAAAACACGGTTTGGTAGATTATTCAAAGAGAAATGCTCGTAAACTGGCAGATTATTATTGCCATATGAAAGAATATGAAAAGGCAAAGAGCATTATTCTCGACTATGTTGATCAACATGATGTGATTTCAGGGCGTTATGAAAATTATCTTGTAGGTGCACTGGGTAATATTTACACCTGCATGGGATATTACGATGAAGCATTAGAGTGCTATGAAAGCGTCCTCCAGTATTCTACGGCAAAAGGAATCATTGGTTGGGCAGCTCATGCCAACCTAGGCATTGGGAATATCAATTATCATTTGGGAAATTTAAAAGAAGCTGCAGAGTTTACTTCAAGAGCTTACAGTATGTATAAGCAGATTAAACAGGAGTGGGGTTTGATCATGAGTGGAGCCCTTTTAGGAGCTTGCGAGAGCAGAGTAGGAATTGCACCAATCAAGGTTACTTGTCAGAAGAGTCTTGATTTGGCACTAAAAATGCAATACGGTTCTTGCACTGAGGCGATTGACGAGTTGTGTGATAGTTATAATGATTATCTTAAACTCTATTTTTTATAATGGAGGAGCAGAAATGGGAAAAATTATAAAAATTAGCAATGAAACAATTATAAAATCCTTAGAGAATACTACCCGGCAGTATTTTGCAGGTAACCTCTCGAAGCCGCAGGAAATCGAATTTGTGAGAGACGAGAGATTGGAAATAGGTATTTCCAGTTATCCAGACTACAAGTATGAACCTACACATGTCCATAGTGTGGCAACGGAATATCAGTATATGATTAGCGGTTGGACAGAGTACATGGATGTGGAAACCGGTGAGGTTTCGGAATTTCGCAAAGGTGATTTTTATGCAATTCTTCCGGGGACTGCATATGCCCAGCGTGTGAAGGCTGGGACTAGTATTCTTTTCATCAAAACCCCTTCTATTAATGATAAACAGTTGGTAGATATATCTGAAGAACAAGAAAAATGGCTTACGGAGAGGATGAAAACCATTAGAACGGATTACTTCTACCGAGAAGATGCTCCGGCTGCAAACTCAATCAAGCCAGCGGCTGCAGTGGCAATTTTAAATAATAATAAAGAACTGCTAATGCTTCATAGAAAAGATAATAAAAAATGGACTATGCCTGGAGGTACATTAGAATTTGGCGAAAGCATGGTTGAATGTGCATTACGTGAAGTGAAAGAAGAAAGTGGCTTAAATGTTGAAATCAAGGATATTATTGGAACATATACGGATCCTAATATCCGTGTTGCTTATTCAGATGGAGAGGTTCGCCAAGAGTTTACAATCGTTTACTATGGAGAAACAAAAGATTTTGACGTAAAGCTGGATGAGGAATCAAGCAATTTCGTTTGGGTGCCTCTAGATGAAATTCAGAAATTGCCGTTGGCTGACTCTCAAAGACGTCGTATTTCAGATGTTATTTCATATTTAGAAACCGGAAAAAAAGCACTTGGATAAGAAATGGGCAATTGCATAGAATGAAGAGGTAATAGTAGAGTAAAACAAAAACTATTTATCAGTTATAGCCACGAAGACATGAAGACGGTTAAACAGTTCGCACTTCAACTTTCTTTGCGTGGGTTTGATCTGTGGATGGACGAAAAAAACATTTCTTTCGGTGGAAATTATACCACAGCAATTTTACATGGGATTCATGAAGCAGATGTGTATCTTGTTTTCTTGTCAGAGAATTCAATTAAGTCGCGTTGGGTAAATGCAGAAATTGATTTTGCATTAAGAGAAAAAATCGAGAGAAAAAAACTCATTATTGTTCCTGTTCGCTTGGATGATTCTGAAGTTCCAGTGGCGTTATCCAATATTGATTATGTTGATGCACGCTTTTCCGTGATTGCAGCAGCTGATGAACTTGCAGAGAAATTTGGAACGGCTGATGTACACAAGGAAGGGGCAACTGACTTCTTTGATATTTTAAGTATTGCTTTTGAAATATCAGAGAAGACCGCTGTTGAGGTTGGACCATTTAATGAAGGCATTACTACATCTGATCTAGAAGACAATCGTGAGCAAATTCTTAAGAACCTTAGAAAGAAGGCGCATGGTATCTTAATGAATTTTGTTTCTGCTGAAGACTTTGATTTTCAATCTACCTTACCTAAGTACAAAAATGGTATGTACGAGGAGAATGTCCAACGTATATCAGGAAGTACCAATGGAAGTATTTGTGAAGAGGTAAGAGTAGAAGCTGTTGTTTTTAATCCAAACGAGAAAAAGGTAAAAAGGTTATTAGATGAAAGAATTTCGATTCTTAACATCAATGCTATAACATTTGGTTTTTCGGTTCCGGTGAGTGAGCAGGAGACTCTTTTGGACATTGGGAAAAAGTGTCTTCATCGATTGCAGGAAGAATACATTATCCTTTCCTATGATAATAGTGAAGGGGCAAAAGTTGAAATAGGTGATGATTTCTATCTCTCATTCATGCCATCAGAAAGCGTTCTGAAAGTCAGATTGAGTACGAAGTATGATTGGCAATTTGAAGATCGTATGAAGAAATTTTCCGTAATGGAGTTTTTGAAGAATATGATTGACAATTAGATGTAAGTTCTATCAGGCAAACATTTTCAAAGGGGCATGTATTCATAAAATATGCTGCTGGTCGTCAATCATCTTCAGGGAGGATGAATAATAAAATGAAAGAAATCAACAGGATACATACCCCTTATCGTGGGGACAGTCCCTATATATTTATTAGTTATTCTCATAAGGATTCGGATGTTGTATTTGATATTATTGGTCAATTGCAAATGAAACAATATCGAATCTGGTATGATGAAGGAATTGATCCTGGAACAGAGTGGGATGAAAATATCGCTGAACATGTTGAGAATTGTGGATATTTCATTGCATTGCTGTCAAAAGCGTATTTGGAATCATCAAATTGCAAAGATGAACTTAACTACGCTAGAGAATTAGAAAAACCACGTCTGTTAGTCTACCTGGAAGATGTTCAGTTGCCGGGTGGAATGCGGATGAGATTAAGCAGACTGCAGGCAATTCACAAATACAAGTATAGTTCGATTGACCAATTCACAGCAAAGCTGGTAGAAACCAACGGATTAGAAGTATGTCGTGGATATTATGAGCCAATAATTGTAAACGTAGATGAGGACATTTTCTACAAGCCGGATCTTCCAAATGCCAACAAACGACTGATTATGATGGTTGACACTTCTGGAAGTATGGCGGGAACAAGAATTACCTCTCTTAATAAAGCAATTTGCCGAATCCGTGATCAGATTAAAGAGAAATATCAGGATGCGGTAGCGGTTGATATATTAAGTTACAATACATTTCCATCTTGGGTTTCACAAGGTGATCTTCCCCTAGAGGCATCTGGAATGACAAACTGTGGTGCTGCTCTTCGCCATTTGAAGTCGTATGGCAAATGTATTCCAGAGGATAGTCATTGTGCGGTTGTATTTACTACTGATGGATATCCAACAGATCAGTATAAGGACGAATTACACATTCTTCAGTATGAGAAGTGGTTCTCTACAGCGGTAAAATTTGCGGTTTCTATTGGTGACAGTACCAATTTGTCAGATGTTTGCGAGATTGTTGATTCTCCGAATTCAGTGATTAATGTGTTGGATGAGTTTGATAATGTCCTAGAAGGATATGTAATGGGAGCGGTTGCTTCTTTGTTCCGTATAGAAGAAAGTAGAACCGCAATCACAGGAAGAAATATCTGTGATTGGAATGATCATGACAGAATTGACGAGCCGGTAAACTGGAATCTTTCAGGAGATGGTACATTAACAGTTCGAGGATTTATCATTCCGGATGCCTATAGACCAGAGCCTGATGTTCCATGGAGAAAGCACAGAGAAGAGATAAAAAAGGTAATAGTCTCACAAGGAATCAGAATTATTGGAATGCATGCGTTTTATGATTTACCTAATCTTAAATCTGCAACTATTTCTCATTCCGTAACAGATATAAGATGTGGTGCATTTGCAAATTGTCCAAAGCTGGAGAAAGTTGAAATCGGGAGAAAAACTTTTGATATAAGTGATTTCAAACAAATTAAGTATGCCCCTGCAAATACAGTAATTGTTTGGCCAGAGGCGTTTGCTAATACTGCTTATTCTGAACCGGATCCATGGGTTCCAGGTACGGATTATGACTATTAAGAAATGACTTAATGATTCTCATTAAAAGAGAACTCTTTTTAAGAAAGACGCCTTTAAGCATCAAGGGGGTTAGAGATGAATACTATATTTGTTTCAAGTACGTTCCAGGATATGCAGCAAGAGAGGGACGTATTACAGAATTCGGTTCTACCGAGAATAAAAGAACTTGCAAAACAGTATGGAAAAAGTATTGACTTGTGTGATCTTAGGTGGGGCGTAAATACGCTTGGAATGAGCGAAGCTGAGAGCGCTGCAAAAGTTCTGCAGGTGTGTTTTGATGAAATTGATAAGGCTAGACCGTTTTTTATTGCAATTTTGGGTGATGTCTATGGATGGGTACCGAATATCGAAGTTGTCGAAAAAAGTACGATTGATCGTAACATAACAATAGATGATCTGCTAGGTAAGAGCGTTACCGAGATGGAAATCAGTTATGGGGCTTTAAAAAGTACAAGTTCAAGTGATATTCGGTTCTATTTTCGTGAAATCAAAAACAAAAAGAAAGGGTTATTTTTGAACTCGGATATTCCGAAGTATTATACCAGAGGTACTGCGGATGATAAAAAACGAATGCGAACTTTGAAAGAGAAAATTGAAGCTAAGTTTTCAAAACAAGTTCGTAAGTATTCAGTTTCATGGAATAAAGAAATATCAAGATTTGATGGTATGGATGCATTTGCGGAGTTACTGTATCAGGATATAAAAGAAATGATTATCCAACGATGGGGTGCTATTCCAGAACTATCTGAATATGAGAGACAGCAGTATCAATATCAGTATGCAATCGATAGTGATGATCTTTGCATTAATGAATCGCAATATATATTGTCTTCAAAAATGAACCAGAACTATTTGCAGTTAAATGAATCAACTATGCATAAGCAAAATTATGTATTGATTTCACCTGACGAACATGGGTTAGATGCACTGTTCTCTTCATTATGTAAAAAGTACAAATCTAATGGAGCTGTAATTATTCCGTATGAGTGTACTCAATCTGTTTTGGCCTCTTCAACAGAAAATATGCTTCGTTATTTTGTGACTATCTTAGAAAAACGAGAAGATAAGAATACTGATATTACAGCGGAAGAATGTGCTCCAAGGAAGAAGTTTAATGCCATATTGGAAAAACTGGATGAGAATCTAGATTATCCAATGATATTAGCAGTACGCAATATTCACTATTTGGACAGCGATAATATTTTGGAATGGTTACCGCTTAAAAAATACCATAATATTCATTTCCTCATTTCATGTGATAAATTATTTTCAACCCCATCACAGTATAAAGAAATAAGCGCAGAGTTCTATTTCCAAGAGAACCATATATTTAGTCGTAATCACTTGATTGAGGCATATATGGCGCGTTATCACAAAGAATTGGACCAACAGGTATACTATGCACTTCTGGAAAAGTCTAATGAAAAGGATAATCAATATCTGGAACTATTAATGCAAAGACTTTTAGTCTTATCTCAGGATGATTTTGAAGAGATAAAAAATAGCGGAGATGGTATGGATAAGATCTCACAATATCTTCAAAAAATAATTGATGAATCACCAGATAGTACCGTTGACTTTGTATTGGAACAAAAATCTCTTTTAGAGGTAGAAACTAGTGCCAGATTTGTAAGATCAGTTTTGGCCATTCTGTCAGTACTTCCATATGGTATTTCGAGAAGTGATTTATACAGAGTTTTACAAGCTGATAAGATCTCTTTCAGTACACTTGATATGACACTCCTTTGTAGAAGATTACCTAACGTTGTCAATATTACCTTAGATGGCCATTATCGGATGCTGCAAACACAAGCTTCAAGTATTATTTCTGGAGATTTAGTCACTGAAAAGGAAGAGTGGACGGAACTTCTTGAGCACTATATGTCTGAACGCTTCGGATTGATGGAAAGCGATAATAAAAGACAGATATCTGAGTTTTATCGTAGCCAATATCTTGAGATTGCTGTTAAAGCCGGTAAGTCAGATGTTTTAGGATCTTACCTGATGAATATCGGATATGATGCTGCGTATTTCTCTATTACATTCTATAATCTTGTGGAAAAACGGGGTTTGCCTTTAGAAGCATTAAGACTTAATTTTTCGAAGCTTTCTTTTGACGACACAGAATGGATAGCAAATGTATTATACCGCTCACTTTCAGAACAGAAGCTTTTACTCAAACAAAATTTCACACAAATAGTGGTCGGTCTTTGGAAAGAAATGCTGACAAATCTGCGAAGACATTGGAACGAATCAGAACGTTATAATCATTGCCTTTTTACAGTATTGTATGAATTAGGCGAAATGATGCATTTATGCAAAATAGAGAATCCTGAGAAATATCTAATTGAGGCTAAAAAGGTTTCAAAAGAGAACTTCAGGAAGTATCCATGCAGAATTTGGAAGGTACTTCATGGGGTTGATTTGACGGAAGAGGAAAAAAAGAGAGGCTACGAAGGAAAAGAAATTCCTGAAGATAGTGATGTTATGTTTGGGTTCCATGGCGAGATTGAAGATATGGAACTTGAGCAGTCATGGAGTGACAGAGTAAGAGTCATTAATAATTATTTATCTATTATTTATAGAAATGGTGGTAATATCAAAGCGGCTGAGGAATTAGAGAAGGAGTCGAAACTGATATCACATATTTCAGACCCGGATCCGCAGCACAAAGGTCAGAAAGAACTTGTGGGAGGCATTACGGTGATTTGGCCTGATGAAATTGAGAAAGGGAGTAGTATTAGAAAAAGGCGTTATAAACCAGATTTGAGACGCAACTCCGCACTTCAGATAGGAAGGGAGGCACATAAGCTTTATTCTGCAAGCCAGTATACGGAAGCAGTCAGAAAATACATCGAATCAAATGACATACTTTTGGAAATTTACGAAGATGGATGCACAGGTGAATATTATGATCTTCCAGATGATTCTGAGAATTCTGACGATCTGAGAAGCATGATTAAAAATGAATGTGCAAGAGATTTGAGTTTGAATTATCATGATATGCTAGGCTGTATTGTGAAAAATGAAAATGATCCGCGCCTGTTTACTTTTATAGATAAAATGCTTGAGTGGGCACACATTTATGATGATTATCGGAATAATATGCAGAGTAAAGGATCATTAGAAGATGACTATCTTGTCTCGGCAACTATATATTTTTATAGGAAAAATCGTGCGTCCTTTAGGGATCGGATCATTAGTGATATTGACAGATATTATACATATCGCCTGGAGGCACACATGAAAGGTGAGAAGACAGACAAGTCAATCATGCAGAATCGTTTCCAGGCAAATACTATTCTATATGAGACTGTTATCTCTGATCCAAGTATTGGGGCATCCGTTACAGATCTGTTGTTAAAACAAAGCAATGCAGCAGTCAAAGCAAATGATTTTGACGGATTCGTGAGCATAACAGAGCTGATCGAAGATCTCTTGAAATGGATGTGGAATAATTCATATAATTGGAACGGAACAAAATGTTCACTGGAATATATTTATTTTCACAATATCAGTAATCAGTGCATGCTTTGGGAACAGCACCATATGGAAGAACGTCTGAAACAGGATGCTGAGAAAATTATGGGGATGCTAATTAATGTAAAGGAATCAGAAAATATTATCCTTGCTATGCAAAGCATGCTACGTTATGCTATGCTTCTTTTCAGTACCGGTGATTACAGGAACACGATACCATATGCAGATGCGATATTCGAGAAAATACAAAGCTCTTATGAGCTGGCAGAAATTGAACTGGTGAATATTTATGAAAAGATTCTCGCGATGTACTCGGAAGCTGAGCTGCTAGATAAGGCGCATGAAATAGCTGTCCTTTGCGAAACCCTATTGCAGGAAATGGAACGGAAAGGATATTACGAAGAACTGCGTTCGTTTGATATCACACCGATGCAGTATAGATCTTTCATTGGATTAAAACTGACCACTGCATATCTAAATCACGCAATAGCGCTTTCAAGGATGGAAAGCCACGCGGATGCAGACAGGTATTTATGTATGGCCGAAAAAATGGTGAATGAGCATCCGGAAATAGAAGTCTCAGAGGCAGGCATCGTACAAAGAATAATTATGTTCAGGAAAAATGGTTTGCCAAAACCGAAACGTGAGGAGGATTTCGAACAAGAGTATCGCAAATATAAAAATGAGATTGAAACAACATTAAGCAGATATATGAGAAGCAAAGAATATGATACTTCATCATTACTGCGGATTGTTGAATTGATTGAAAAAATGACATGTATGCCGGAACACGAGTTCTTCAAGAATACATATGCGATGGCAAAGTACTACTATGTTCTCAACATGCTATTTGGTAATGTTGGTCGTAAAGATTTGGCATATCAGATGCTTCAGAAAGCAGCCCAAATAGCAGAAAATGACGATAATAAAGAGTCATTGCATGCCGATATTTACTCAGATATGTGTGCATATGAGAGTAGTTCTCAAAAAAAATCTTTTTATTCACGAAAAGCTTTGACAATATATGAGAGCTTACAGGCAAATGGACAAGATTATTCTCCAAACTCATATGCAATGACCCTTTATAATGCGAGCATCATTTCAATGGAACAAAGTGAGTATAAAACAGCGATGGAATATGTGAAAAAAGCATGTTATATTTGGAAAAAGTTGTTGCAATCAACAACAGACGAGCAAATTAATGCATATTTGGCTGAAGCGCAAAGATTGATCATGTATTTGGAACGGAAGATGAAGTGAGTTATGCATAGTTACTCTTGATAGCATTTATATTGATACGATGCTGTGTGAAGAGGTACTGGAGAGTTCAGAAGACATAAGAATTGAAGCACAATCCCGATGTGGTTGAAATTATCAACTGCATCGGGATTTTTTTGATTTCCCCCTACTATCAGAGCAATTATGTTGTGAGATGATTAATCCGTAATGAGGAAGGGCGTGTAGCCGTGAGTTCATATAAGAACTTGGAGTAATAACTCCCCCTCCTAAGATGGCAAATTGCTCATGAGATACTTATCTCACAGGAGCGACAGAGAGTTTTCTCTTCCAAAAGGAACAGAGAACTCCCCCCTCCGGAGAATGGAATTGTCCATGAGACAATTAATTCATCGAAGGAAACTTCGAAAACGGAACCTTGAAAACTCCATAAGAAACATGCCAAAACGCCTGGTTATCGAGGCGTATAGTTCGATAACAGCGACCATTGAGCGGCTGAAGACCTCTGGGGAATGTGACACCAATCGTTGCACGGTAATCAAACAACCAAATTTACATAGATGCAAAGGAGAATTCTACCATGAAGAAATATAACTATTCTAACGAGATTGCAAACGTTGTTAAGAAGTTCCTGACTGACGATGACTGGCATTACTCTTTCGACGAAGAACGTGGCATTTTCGATTTTGGTCTGAGAGTGAGAAGCAAGATCCAGAAGATCAAGTACCTCATCGACGTCAAGGAAGATGAGATGGTGGTTTACGGTATCTGTCCGATTGGTGCTGATCGCGATGATGAGAAGATGATGGCACAGATGGCTGAATTCATCTGCCGTGCAAACTTTGGCCTGAAGAACGGATGTTTCGAGTTCGACTTCAGAGACGGTGAAATTCGCTATAAGAGCTTCATCGATTGTGACGATGTGCTTCCTTCCACTGAGGTTGTAAAGAACAGCATTCATTGTACCGCAGCAATGTACAAGCGTTATGCGGCCGGTATTACATCCATCATCTTTGCCGGAAGTTCTGCAAAGGAGGCCATTGCCATGTGTGAAAAGTCTCCTGACGAGGAACTTCGTAGTATGCTTGCAGAGATCGGAGCGGATGCTGGCGATGGTGATGTTGCTGATATGATTGCTCGTCTTGCTGAGAGACTGGGAATCACAACCGAAGAGGAAGCAACCAGTGAGACTGCATCTTCCGAAGATGCAGCAGAGGTTCACGTAGATCTGTTTGGTAAGAAGAAAGCGGAGGTAGCATAATGAATGTTCTGATCAAAAGCTCCAATGGTATTACACAGGTATCAGCAGATTCCAAGCTGTTATCTCAGAGAAAGGTTTTTATTGAGGGAGAAATTACACCGGAAGCTGCATGCGAATTCATCAAAAAGATCATGGTGCTGAATGAAGAAGATTCTAGTAAGCCTATTGATGTTCTGATTAATAGCCCTGGCGGTGAAATCAATTCCGGTATGGTTATGTACGATGTGATTCAGGCAAGTAAGGCTCCTATCAGAATGTTCTGTATTGGAAGAGCATACAGCATGGGTGCAGTTCTATTTGCCTGCGGAAATCACGGAAGATACATGCTTCCACATTCGGAATTAATGCTTCATGAACCTCTTTTGGGCAATCGTGTAGGAGGTAACAGTTCATCTATCAAGTCTATTTCGGAGAGTCTCCTGGAGACAAAACGAAAGATGAACCAGATTCTTTCTAAACATACCGGAAAGAGTGAAGAAGAAGTAGAGAAAGCCACAAGTTATGATCACTACTTTAGCCCGGAAGAAAGTAAAAGCTTTGGACTTTGTGATCAAATCGTAGACTTTAGTGTGATTATGGAGGGTTAAGTCATGGAAAAAGAAAAAGTGATTCTTGGTGAGAACTGTTGTTATTCTGCAGACAGTAATGAGACTGGATTAAACAACAACGTGATCGTATGTGGTGGCAGCGGTAGTGGTAAGACCATGTCTGTCTCTGAACCGAGATTACTTGAGACCAAAACCTCAAGTATGATCGCAACAGTCACAAAGAGACGTATTGTGAATAAGTACATGCCTTTGTTCCAGAAGAGAGGTTATGAAATCTTAGACCTCAATTTTGTGAATCCTCTTGAAAGTGCATGTGCCTATGATCCGCTGGAGTATGTAGGAAGCTATTCAGATATTACATTTCTTGCGAAATCTATCGTAAAGGCAGACCCACAGAAGGATAACTCCAGCGCTGATCCATACTGGGATGAAGCAGCCACTTCCCTTCTGTCAGCAGAAATTGCATATACCTTGATGACGAAGGACAATGCCACATTTGCAGATGTTCTGGAACTGCATGACAGCCTTGTTCTGGATGAAGGTAGTGGAACAATCAGAACATCATTGGATGGAAAGTTTGAATACATCGCATCGAAGGATCCGACCTGCTTTGCGGTATCCTGTTGGAAATCCTTCAAAAATCTGCCTATCAAGACGGCAGGATGTGTGTTTGGAACCTTGAACACCACCATCGATACTATCTTCTCTCCCGAACTTAGGAAGATGATGGCAACCAAGAAGAAGGTGGATTTCGAACAGATGGCAACCAAGAAAACAATTCTGTTTGTGACAACCAGTGCAGTAAATCCGGCGCTTCATTGCTTCGTAAATATGTTCTATGCACAGGCATTTAAGCAGCTATTTGAATATGCTGAGAATCGTCCTGATGGAGTGTTACCTATTCCGGTCCACGTGTTATGTGATGACTTCGCAACCGGCAGTCGCGTATTGAACTTCCCGGAATACATAAGTATCTTCCGCGAGAAAGGCATCTCCGTAACGCTTCTTCTTCAGTCTGAAAGTCAGCTCGAACAGATGTACGGAACAGATAATGCAACTACGATCATAAACAACTGTGATTCATATATCTATCTTGGTGGGATGGATCTCAGAACAGCACAGAACATCAGCTTGAGATTAAATGCACCTCTGGATGAAGTTCTTTATATGCCTATTGGGCAGGAAGTACTCTTCAGACGAGGACAGCGTCCGATCGTTACCAGAAGATACGACATTCAGAAGAATGATGTCTATCAGAAGGTAACAAAGGACTATAACAAGAGAATGGCAAATCAGGAAAGATAAGGAGGACTATTATGCAGAAGTATATGTATCAGAGACATGTAAATACATCCGAACACAAGCGAGACTATATGAAAGGTGGTTAGCTCCCCCTGGCTGACCAAGGATAACGGGCTGTTATCATTTAAGTAGAAAGAACGAAGGGGGTGACGCAATGAGTAGTAAGGAACTCGGTGGTGTGGGAAGAGGTATTGACTCTTCCTAAAAACAACAGCAGCGTTGAATGAACGGATAGGGAGGTGATTGTTTTCAAGTAATTAGGAGCTGGCTATACGATCAAGATGACAAGAATGCAATATATAACAAATATGAAGGAGAATAATTCTATGAAGAATATGAACATTGAAAATCAGAACACAACCAATAACAAGATGAACAAGTGTGAAATGCTTCCTGGTGGAGGTTTCTTTGGAGGCGAGCAGAAGGAGACGCTTCCGGGCGGCGGATTCCACGGAGGCGAGCAGAAGGAGACGCTTCCGGGCGGCGGATTCCACGGAGGCGAGCAGAAGGAGACGCTTCCGGGCGGCGGATTCCACGGAGGCGAGCAGA
>OJMH01002484.1_pt1 | contig 15372 bp, 7 predicted proteins | sample 1597111 | NCBI WGS metagenome assembly OJMH01 (sample SAMEA2452115, study PRJEB22498) | human gut metagenome | reverse complement strand
GCGCTCACCTTTGCAGCATCCAGTATTATCTGCGCTTTTGGCTTAGCATCTGCCGTACCTCGCTCGCCGTATCGGCACTTAGAATTATGCGGTATTGCCTTTAGTGTTTTCCTTCTACTCCGCCTGCCAGAATAACCAATACCCTGTGTAAAATTGCAACTCTTCCCTTTCGCAGCGTACAGTGTTGCATCTTTACACAGGGTATTACTATCCCTGTCGTATTATAAAAAGGTAATTCACCCTGCAGATTGTTGCCATTTACACAGGTTTCCCCTCTTTTTTGGTTCCCCGCACCTGATTCACCCAAAATCCGCTTTATTTTGCAAACGCTGCATCGCGCTTCTCCTCATATTTTGCTCTGTAAACCTGTGTAAAATTCCAACATATTTCTCCTTTTTTCCTATTCTCACCTTCTATCCGTTTTGTTGTAATTTCGCACAGGTTTATGTTTTGTAGTATTTTCAGGCTGCTTTGCATACAAAACGGCACCGCGTCTTTCAAAAAACGCGGCGCCGCCTTTGATTTATTCAAGATTTTGAAGTGCTTACCTTGCCGTGCTGTTCTGCTCTGTCAGCCCCGTAAACACCGGGTCGTTCAGCAGCATTCCGGGAACAACATATCGGTAGGTGATTGCCTGCCTGCCGTTGATCACACGCACACTATCGTTGGCCAGTGCCAGCTCTTTCAGGGTTTGCATATCCTCATCGTTCAGATAGATGGAGATCTGCTCCAGGCCAGATGTCTGCTTATATTTTGTCCCGTTTGTAACGGGAACATAGCGGCTGCTGACGGGGTTCAACTCGTAATTCTGCACCCCGCACAGGCGCGCTTTCGCAGCCTGTTCATGGATCAGCTCCGATGTCAGGGTGCCCAGCCGCGTGCCGCGCCAGTCCGCTTCGCTTTGCAGCACTGCCCGCACAGCCAGGTGCAGCCGGATGACAATTCGCTGTTTCATATTGTGGATTCCTGTATTCCTATTTGCATGGATTTTTGTTGTTTGCTGCTTTCGTGGATCTGGATTATTCCACAGCATCAATCAGTGCTTTCAGCTCCTGCGCTGCCGCAATCAGCTCCTGCATCTGGTCCGACATTGCTTTGCGGTCCTCTGCCGTATAACTGCGGATCTTAGCTTCAATATTTTTTGCCGCTGCAATTTTACGCAGTTTGCGGGCCGTGGTAGGCAGCTTGGCCGAAATAAAGTTGTGGTCTTTATCTACTGCCGCCGCCTTGTTTTCCTGCGTCTTGGCCTGACCGATTGCATCCTGTGCATTTTGCAACGCTGCTGCAAATACGCTCTCGCGCTCCTGCATGCTGCGGCGTTCCACTGCTACATCCAGCATGGCGGTGGTCAATGCGTCCTTAATGGCGCGGCGCTCATGGCTGCGTGGGTCAAGGGCTGCGATTTTCAAAAACACTGCGGCTGCACGGGCCTGTTCTTCCAGGGTCAAGCGGAGATAGGTTTCGCACTCGGCTCGGTTCAGGAATTCCTCATCCAGCAAGCGGCGCAGATCAGGGTTGAGATCATTCTGAATCGAAAGCGCCTTATCAATCGTGCGGGAATTCAGCGGGCTGACCTCTTTCAGCGCTTTTTTCGCTTCCGCTGCGCTCAGGTTATACGGTGCTTTTTGCAGGTTTTCCACAAAACGCGCCGCCGCCTGGCGCATCACACGTTCATTGCTGATGCCGCCGCGCACTTGCAGGTTTGCGCTGTCAATATACACAACTTTTTCGTTTTCCGTCAAGTTGCGCACCACTTTGCACTGCACTTTCTGCCATTCACTCATGCGGTTGGGCAGCTGTTTTTCTTCCTGCTCGCGTTTATCCTGCTCCACCAACAGGCGCAGCGCACGCAGGCGGCGCTCGCCGGAAAGCAGCACATATTTTCCGCCAAAACCGGTCTTAGGGAACACAACCAGGTTGTGCAACAGCCCCGCGCGGCGGATATCATCGGCCAGCAGCGCAATATCTTCCTCGGTATCCAGCTCACGGTAAAGGGCATTATCCGGGTTTTCTTCAATATCATTGATATTGATCTCGCTGTATTCACCGCCCGGCTCCTGGTCACCGCGCGCGATCTTACTTAACGCTGCTTCGTTTACTTTAAAGCCTTTCTTCTGCAGTCGGTCCAGTTTGCTTGCCATCACTCTGCCTCCTGTTCAACGCGCGTTTTCAGCTCGGCATACACCTTTGCATAATCCTTTGCCGGGTTGCTGCTGCGTGCACATAGCACAACCGGCGCACCAAGGCGGGTGCTATCCTTTACAGCCTGTCCCTTACGGATTTCGGCAGCAAACAGCTTGCTGCCCAGCTGGCTTTCCCGCAGTTCATTGCGGATCACTTCGGTCAGGGCAGTTTTTTCCACCATAGTCAGGATAATGCCCAAAACATCAATTTTTTCGCCCTCATCGTGCTCCAACTGCTGGCACATGGCCACAGTGCGGTACACACTGTCACGGCTGTAGTCATCACACACGCAGGGGATCAGCACAAAGTCACTGGCCATCAGGGCGTTGGTCACCATTACATCGCGGGACGGCGGAGTATCGATCAAAATAAAGTCGTATTCGCCGGCAACCTGTGCCAGGCACATGGCCAAAAACATATTGATACTGGTGCTTTCGGACTGTTCCAGGATTTGCAGCTGCTTGGCCGCCATTGGGGTGTTGCCATTTGCCGGAATTATATCAATATTATCAAACTGCGTGCGGGAAATATAGTTCTGCGTGCCGCTGATGCCATAGGCACGGAACATATCATACACGCCAGCGCGGTCAAAAGTATTATCGGTTACACGGGCGCCCGTCAGGGTATAGGTACAGTTGCCCTGGGCATCCATATCCACCACAAGCACCCGCTTGCCGTCCTGCGCCATCAGCGCCGCCAGGTTGCAGACGGTAACGGTTTTTCCCACGCCGCCTTTTTCAATGCAGACTGAGATACAATATCCCATTGTTTTCCTCCTTGCGAGCGCCTTTGTGTAGGCATCTCTTCGTTGCTGTCGGTTAATCTTTGCCTTTTGTTCGGTTCTTTTGGCGGTACCGCACGCTGGCATCTTAATCTAAGGCAATACCGCGGGTTGCAAAAACGGGTACCCCATGCCGTGCGGCATCTCTTCGTTGCTGTTATAGCTTCTATTATATCATATGCTTCGCGTGTGTCAACGGATATTTTGACGAATATTATGCAGGCATCTCTTCGTTGCTGTTCACGCTTTTTCTCTGCCGTTTTTCCTTCCCATCCTTCTTCACTTCATCCAGGCACTCCCGCTCACGTACCTTCATTCTCACCTATTATCCCAAGGTCTATCTGAAATCAAAAAAGCAGCGGCCAGCAATCTGCCAGCCGCTGCTTACCTTATTATAATAGCGCTCCCGGATTATCCGCTCTGCTTCATCTCAATTACTCTTCGCTGTCATCCGGGATATCTTCCTCAAAAGCATCCATCCAGCTTTCGTTGTGCCACTTATCTTTTTCACCTTTTTCCTTGGCGGCAACCTTCTGCCGTTGTGCCTGGTCGTTCATTATGGTGCCGATCGGGTTCAGCGCGCGTTCTTCAATAATGTGGTAGAACAGCCCCATCGGGTTATTCACGTTGGGGTCCTTGGCGGCCTTTGCCCAGAACACATCAAAGTCCAGTTCATGCGCCATAGCTTCCATCAATGGGGTCAGGCTGCCATACTTTTCAATCACTTCATTCATGCAGGCCAGGTAATGCAGCCGCATTTCGTCTTTCAGCCCATTGCGCAGGCTGGAAGGCGATGGCACGCACCGCGCTGCCAGGTGGCGGTAAATTTCGTGGTAAGCGCCGCGCTGGCCGCTCGTCAACGTCTTTTCCAGGTATCCATCATCTACAAACTTTGCAAACTCTTTTCGCATATCCTGCCGTTTTACAATCGTTTCGGGAATCAGCTCTACCTTGGGCGGCTCAGGCTCCGGCATCGTTTGCTGCACCGGCTCGTCCATCACATGGTACTCCGCTTCCAACAGCTCCTCTTTGGGTTCTGCTGCCGGCTTTGCCTTGCGGAAAATATAAATGCGATAGTTATCCATATCCTCGCGCAGCACCTTGTTCAGGTACCGCGCCGGGCTGCGCATCGTCTGCGACCGGGGAATAATCTCCTGTGCATAGCGGGGTGCCACACCGGCCAGCCAACTGGTCAGCCCGCCGCAATCCAGGATGATGGCATTCATCTTTCCAAACACCGTTTTGTTGCCGCCGTCCTGCTCGCCATCGCCTGCCTGGATGGTGCAGCAGGCATCTGCCAACACATCAATGATCACTTCCACCGCGTGCAGCTCTTCGGGCGTAATCTCCGCGCGCAGCTGATCCATGCGCGCTTTCACAACAATTTCCTCCCGCAGCTCGGTGCGGTGGCGTCCAAAGGAATAGGGGATCGTTGTTTCCGGTGCCGAAACATAATCAAAGGTGATCACGCTGGGGTCATCCAGCAGCGAATCTTCAATCGCCACGGTGGGGCGGCCCTTCTTTTTGCTCTTTTTGCGCACTGTGCTGTTGATGCTGTCCAGGTTGGCCTGTGCGGCGGCATCATCCACCGGGTCAATCGTTACCACCAGCGAAAGAACCTTCTGCCCTTTTTTTTCGTACACATCGTAATTAAAAATAATATCCGTCTTTTCGTTAATTTCCGCCTTTGCCTTTTCCAGTGCCAGGCGGCGGAAATCCGACCATCGGTTGGCCGTATACGAAAGCTGTTCATACAGCATGCTCAGGTTCCATACCAGCGGTTCCCCGGCCGCTTTCTTTTTCAGATACAGGCTCTGGTAGCTCTTGCACAGCTCGTAAATGCGGATGGAATAGGTGGACCGCATCAGCATGGTGTAGGTCACATCCATGGTGGTATACAGGGTTTTCAGCTGCACCAGGTGCGGTTTCAGCACCGGATCCAGCGTGATGGTCATGCGCGCGCGGCCCTCATCAATGCGCACTTTATCGATCCAGCGGAATGTTTCCACCGTGGAAGTTCCGTTATTCTTGATCCACTGGATGGGCGCGTTGGCCAGCTCCTCAATATTTTTGCGCACCTGCTTGTACAGCGCCCCGCTGTGCGGGTCCATGCCGGTCATCTTGATAAAATCATAAATGCTCAGCTCATAAGAGGGCAGGTCCGTATCCTCCGGCTTAATCATCGAAAAAATATGCAGCATCAGGCGCTGCTGGCTCAGCGTCAGGTTGTTGCGCGTCATCTGTACAAGGTCATTGGATTTGCGAACGATGGTCTGGTCCCCGCGTTCTTCAAACGTAACGACAAACGGATCATCTTTTTTCTGTTTACTTGCCGCCATAAGCAGGGGCCTCCTATATCGGTTGCTGTATCCCGGGTGGTCACGCACATCATGCTAAACATTATAGCACATCCTGTTGTCCAGCGCAAGAATTGCAAATTTACACAGGGTTTCACCGTCATTACCCTGTGCAAAATGCAACACCCGCGTTGTGGTTTGCCATATATCCTGTGGGGGCTGCAGTCCGGGTGCAGGTTACACAGGGTTTTATTGTGCTTTTCTGTCCTGCTGTTTCAGGGTTCTGTAACCTGATGGAATGGCAACACCAATTTTTTCCCGTTCTCCCCCATCTCCCGGCTTACCTCTGGTTGTTATTATGGCTTAGATGTTTAGTTCTATATTAGTAATAGGTAGAGCCTGTGTAATTTAACAACGCAAACCTGTGTGTTCAACCAACTGCAGCCTGTGCATTCCACCACCATTTTCCTGTGCGGAAAGCAACCTGCGTAAAGTTGCAAATAAGCCAAAAACAGCCAAACCTGTGTAAATTGCAACACGGGGAACGGGCCTATCCTGTGTGGTTTTCCAACAGGTACGCGGTCACGGCGGGGCAGGGGAGCGGGAATACCCTGTGTAAAATGCAACTGTTCCGGGGGTAACCTGTGCGTTTTTCCAACGGTAAGCGGCATAGGGAAACAAGGCAATCCTGTGCGTTTTTCCAACACGTTTCGGGAATGTTCGGCACAGAATGCGGGCAATACCCTGTGCAAAATTACAACAGCTCACAGCTGCTTCAAATAGATCAGTTGCAAATTTACACAGGGCAGCACCCCTTATATTATAAGGTAAGTGCCGCACAGAATGGCGCGTGAGGGGTTGCAGTTTACACAGGATAGATTGAAAGCTGGGAGCTGGAGGTGTATCTGAAAACAAAGAAAATGACGGATATTTCGCAAACACAAGCAGGATTTAAGGCAGAGAGCCGCAGGAATCCTTTGTGGATTCCAAGGCGCTTTAACGCAAAATCCCGCTGTGTTTGTAGAAATAGACTAAATTTTCGACTTTTCAGATATACCTTAGTCCTATCTGAAACGTCAAAAAGCTCGTCTGTTTCAGTAAACGCAGCCGGATTTTGTGCTTGCGAAAGATCCGCTATTTTCGCTGCTCTCAGAGGCACCTCAGGAGCTGGCGCAGATAGAGATCGGCAAGGGGGAACCGGGAATCAGGGGCAGGGCAGGGGGGACAAAAAGCGAATGGCATATCTGCAGCAAACCCGCACCCCGTTGTAAAGGGAGAACGGCGTCCCGTTGGCGGGCGTGCAATCCACCAAACACACACCCGCCGCCGCAAACACCGCAAACCGTTTGCAGGGGCGCGGTGTACCCATCGCGCCGCAAAAAAACGGGAACTGTGCGCCGCAAACCTGCCATCCCTCCCACAAGGCGCCCACCCAGCCGCCAGGCCCCGCCGCAAACAGGCGCATGCGAAACAAATAATTGCGCAAAAACAGGGAAATGCAACAAAAAAGGCGAATTTTGCCGCAAAGTTGCGCTCTGTGTGCGCAGAGGATCATAAACGCGCGGTCAAAGTATATAAAAGGGACCGCTGCCAAAAAGAAAATCAGGAGTAAATTATACAAAAGCTTTGAACACATTATATAATTGGAGGAAAGCGCAATCAGTAAAAGTGCTGAAAAACAGGAATTTGCGTGGATTGTATTGTCTTTCTGGTGTAAAGGTGCTATATTAAGAAAATAAAAAGTAAATGCGCAATGAGAAGACTCGATGCGGTTTTTTTTTTTGAAAACAACATGGCAACGGTTGCGCAAGTAAAAGAAGCTGGCTTCTTTTACTGTTTCACAGGGATCCCCTGTGGAACAATGTGCTTCCATCAAGCCAGCGCGAAAGACGGGTGAGCAGATTGAATAGAACAGGGAAAAACACAACAGGTTGGGCGCGCCGGCTGACAGCGCTGCTTGTCACCGCTTGCCTGGTTATGGCAATGGCCCTGCCTGTATACGCCGAGGTGGATCCTCTGCCCGACGCACCTGACAAAGTAGAGCTGCTGGAGGATGAGCCGGGAACGGCCTCCGAGGAGGATACCGCTCTGCCAGAGCAGAACGCCGCCACCCCGGTGCCGGATGCCGCCACCCCGGTGCCGGAACAAAGCACCGAGCCGGAGCAGCCCGCCCCGACCGAAACGCCGGAGCCCACGGCAGAACCCACCCTGACCCCGGAACCGACAGCCACCGCAACGGCCACCCCTGTGCCGACCGTGACCCCCACCGCCACCCCGGAACCGACCGAACAGCCGCAGAAGATGTACGCCGCAAAAAGCGGGGATAACGTGCAGGCAGTTAGTGAGGGGGGAGTGCCGGATACTTACACGCTCTATTTTGCAGTGCCTAAGACTTGGATCGATTATACAGGGGTGAAAATATATGCCATTGATGGAACAGATAAAAATAGTAATAAAAGATATGAACTTGCTATGAAGGAAGATAGCAAAACGGATGACGGAAGAAAAATTTATTCTGCGGTCCTGAATAAAGCAGAACACTATCAATATGGAGGGTTGGGTGGACTTGAATTTCGCGGATATAAAGGAGATAAATGTGAAGACACAGTAATAATTAATAAAGTAGTAGACAAAGATTCTCATGATAACCTTACGTGGATGTCGTTCAAACCAGGAGATCAGAGTTATATCGGCGGCAACTACTATGACGGAAAGAACGGAAATGGCTGGGATCCAGGGCAGTGGGAGATCTTTACGGTTAGCCATAAGTATTTCGCTGACAAACCGATGGCCTTTGAAAATAAAACCAGTGAAACACTAACGAACGTCCAAGCCTGGTTTTATGAACCGAAAGAAGGAGAGCTTAAGCTGGTCGGTGACCCAATACCCTTAAATAGTATTGATTCTGGAAATAGTATTGCTTCTGGTTCCACAGCAACCTTTAAAATTCCTAACGATTATTGCTCTTTTGTTCGCTTTACCGCGGGCGATGATAATACAGAAATAAGTAAATACTACAATTTTTATAATGAGGAAGTAACAGGAGAAAATCAGAAACGCTTCCAGTATTCCGAAGGTCAATGCTATTGCTACATGTACAATGGTATTGAGGATGCAACATGGGGGCGTCCAGGTGCCACCCGCATCTATTACGATGCTACTTTTTCCAAGATGGCATTGAATGGAGATACCGACGACTTTTCAATCCCCAAAGCCAATAATAATAAAGAGACCATTTATTATCGGATAAAAGGAGACGGCGTAGAATCCGAAAGCGGCACGCTGGTAAAAGATGGTACAAACGAAAATCTTTATTATATTGACATTCCCCAAGGATATCGTTCAATCATCTTTTCCGGTGATGCAATTAACGGTGACAAGGAGACAAAAGGAAATGGAGTAAGTACAGAGTGGCTGCCGATTCCCACAGATGACAAAAATTGCTTCTATGCGGATACGAATGACGATGCAGTATATAAAGGTACCACTCGTGGCGGCTACTGGGCTCCAAAAGGTACCCTGCGTGATGCCGAAACGTGGAAAAATCCTGACACTAAAGTAGTAGATATTGCCGCCGCTGAATTTACGGAAAAACCAAATACAAAGTATGTTACCAGTACGCTGTATGATTATTATACAGATTACGAACTGAACGGCAAGAACCGTGATAGCTACGATAATGATAATGCGGTTAATCAGCGCCACTGGGTACCCTTCCGCCAGTTCGATCAGGCAATCAGCGACTACTATCAGAGTTATGTAAATAATAATACCGGAAAGTCCATTATATATCCCATTTATACAGGCCATTTCCAGCCAAGTGATTGGGCTCCAAAATTTGCGGATATTGCAAGTACATTGAATTTGTACGGATGGAGTTCTTACAATATCTTTATCGCAGCCAATAACTCGAACTATGATATAGGAGGAAACGCAAACGGGAAAAAAAATGCCTACGCTTTCCAGGGCATTGTTGCAGGCCAAAGAGACAGCGATGGCGACATCGTGATGAATGGCACGACCCTGAAAGAACCGCATTTCAATGAAGAGTTCCTGACCGGCCAAAACAGCAAAAATGCAAAACTTGGCAAAGTTTACCACAATGTTGAGTTTCCGTTTACCCAAAAAGAAGTTTTTGTAGAATCAGATCAAAAAGGCAAAGGTGTTAAATACTGGTGGTTTGACAGCAAAGAAACTTCTCTGTATCTGCGCAAAGATACAAATAGCGATCAGTTGTACCTTGGTAATGATAGCACGGGAGAGACAACCGCTGAATATCTGAGCGAGGCGTCCCACAACGTGGACAGTGCAAGTGATCCAAATAAAGTTTCAACGCCATACGGCTTTTTCCCGTTCAATGAAACCACAACCAGTAATAGCGCAGTCAGGTACAATTACGGTTACGGTGCAAAACTTGAAATCCCGTTTACCCTAACCAGTACCGGAACAGTTAATGACGACTACAATAATGAAATTCCAATTCGTTTTTACTTCTCTGGTGATGATGATGTGTGGGTTTTCATTGACGATCAGCTTGTCCTGGATATTGGCGGTGCTCATGCCAGAGTTTCTGGTGTGTTGGAGTTTGACCAGCGCGATAATAAGAAAAACACCGTAACTTCCTATGTCAGCCGGGTCAAGAACAGCAAGACAGATAATTATGGCGCTGAAGATTGTGATGAAAACAAGCATGAAACGGAGACAAGCATTACTTACTTAGGAACAACCGAAAAGTATTATAAAAACGCAAGTGTCTCCATCCCTAATCTTTCCACCGGCAAGCACACCCTTACCATGTACTACATGGAACGCGGTATGTGGGAGTCCAACATGGCGGTGGCGTTCAACTTCCCGGATAATAACGAGCTGCAGGTTCAAAAAGAGGTCGAACTGAGCAAGGTTGATCCAGACTTCAAAAATTGCTTTAAAGACCAGAAAATCTTCAACTTCACCATCCAGAACCAGGCAACCCATTATGGAGAAAAAGTGGCCGCTGGCTCGGATACAAGCGGTACCAAAGAGGTGAATTTTGCGGATTGTGACGAGATTAAACCCGCAACCGATTCAACCGAAGGTGAGTACATTTTCAAGTTGGATACAAACCCCGAGCAAGGTTCCGGGCCTGAAGGCGAAAAGGTCCTTCACTGGTACGCACGCTATACGGATACGGAACCCGTCAGTGCAGCGCGTAAGAAACGTTATGGCATCCTGACGCTGAAAAACCCCATCGATATCAAAGACGAGCGCTTCCTTACGTTCCAGGTTTACGTTGATCCAGGGGATAGTGGAGGTGACCTTTCCCTCAACAACCTGTATCTGGAACTGCTGGATGAAAATGACGTCCAAAAAGGCAGCCTTGGCACATCAGGCATTAACGGCGCAACGTATGGCTCGGTCGAAGTGAAGACAGGCGCATGGGTCACCGTAAAGCTGGACCTGAACAAGATGAAAGCGCAGGACGGTTTTAACGGCAAGGTCAAAACCATCCGCGTGGGTGATAACTATAGCCGCCACATCTATTTCAGGAACTTTACCTTCATTCCCAAAGCGGTGCCAAAAACGATGACCGGCTTTACAACCGATCAGAAGGAAATCCCGGATTACGGCTCCGCCACAAGCGGTCAGTTGCAAAACGCCATAAACGCACAGTACACCTCCACCAAGGACAGCGACACCCAGTTAGTGGACGATGACGGACGCTTTGTTCTGGAAGATGGAGAAACCGTTACCTTCAGTGACCAGTTCCGCCGCGGCAGCTACATTTCGCTCAAAGAGGAACTGAACCAAAGCCTGTACGACACCACATGGACCGTGTACGAGAACGGGCAGGCGGTTGCCTGGACGGAGCCGACGGGTACGAGTAGTTCGCACGTAACATTCGGAACGCCCAGGTCGCTGGATGCGCAGAAGGTTCCCGCCGACGGCCCCGATGATGACCGAACGGAAGTTTATGTCGATGAAGATGGGGTAAAGAATGATGGCTACACGAAGGACGAGAAGCCCGGCACCAACACCATCGTCTTCCGCTCCTATAAGGACCCGGACGAAACAAGCTCCACGCTGACAAAGCTAAAGGTAAAATACGTCAACACCGTCAAAACCGGCGGGCTGAAAATCCAAAAGAAGGCCGCAGAGGGGGAGGAAGGTACCATTAATGGCACCTACACCTTCAAAGTTACCTTTAATGATGTTGGCGGTGAGGGTCTGGAAAAAAAGGACATCATAAAGTATGTTGAGATCAACATGAGCGATGGGAACAACCCAGAGCACACCGTGACCATCACCGGCATCCCCGTTGGCACCCGCTATACCATCGAGGAAGTCGGAAGCAACGATGGTGCCAAACTGCAAAGCGTAACCGTTCCGGATGGCAATGAAGCCCATGTGATCAACAACACCATGGTGGAAGGCGTGATTGTGGCGAGCGAAAATCCGAGCAATCCGAACGATCTGAAAGTTACCGCAATCTTTACCAACACCCAGCGCAAACTGATCAACATTGAGTTCGATAAGCACTGGAAAGATGCAAATAATGAGGACATTGTCACTACGAATCAGCCGGATGAAATTTACATCCAGCTCCAGCGCCGCCTGGCAAACAGTGCTGAGGATGCCCCGTGGGATGTTGTTGACTACCCGACCTCGGGCAGCAAATATGTTACGGTTCACCATACAGATAACGGCTGGCTGTATCCCTTTAACAACCTGGATCAGTACCCGGTTGGCGGCAGTGCGGCAAACAACTATATTTACCGCATTGTGGAAGGTACGGTGGATGAGGCTGGCAACTTTACCGCGGCAGACGGAACCATTACGATTAAAGGCAATACGTATGTTGTAACGGCTAAAGCAACACCAAAAAGCGAAAAGGACAGCGAAACCGGCGCAACTACAACGCCAGCCACAGTAACCCCCGATGGAACCATCACCGGCGGCAGCGGCAAGATTGAGCTGACCAACAAGCTGCAGAACCCGAAGTTTGCACTGGATATCATCAAGAAGGACGCGGAAAAAGGCGAAAATGGCAAAGAAGTGCCCTTGAGTGATGTTGAGTTCAAGCTGGAAAAGCTGGTCGAAACAACAACCGAAGGAGAACCGCAGTGGGTAGTAGATAAAGACTACCAATTCGATAGCACAAACAAAGGTTCCATTACCGGTACAACGGACGGCAACGGCAAAATAACCCCGAACCCGTTCACAAATCTGGAACCCGGTACATACCGCCTGACGGAAACCAAGGCACATCCGGGGTACAACCTGTTGGCACAGCCAATTGAGATCAAATTTACCCAAGGCGGCGAGTGTTTTATTGATGGGGAGAAAATTACGGACACAAAAACGTTTACGCAGTCCGGCAACACCTACACCATGACCCTTACCGTTCTGAACCGTAAAACGCCTGAGCTGCCCCACACGGGTGCAGACGCGCCAAGCCTGTGGCTGCTGATCGGCATGCCGCTGGCGGTGGCAGGGCTGTTGATATTCACATTCCGCTACAACAGGAAAGGGGGCCGGCGACATTAACCATCCCCCGGAAACCCAGCAACCCCCAGGATACAGGGCCTGCCCGCCCGTGCGCACCCGTTTACGGCAGGGCGCAGCCTTAAGCCAAGTGGGCAAGCGGCCCAGTTTTTCCTCCTTTTTCCTTCACGGCACAGTGCGGGCGGCGCAGCAGCGTTTTCCCGCTGCAGCGCCCCGCACTGCACGCCGTGCTGATGCAGAACCCTTAAGCCGGGCGGCCCCGCCGCCCATCCGATGATGATTTTTTTTAAGAGAAGAGGTACTGAAATGAAAAAAGCAAAACGTTTTCTCACAGGCCTGTTGAGCGCCGCCTTGGCCCTCAGCCTGTGCGCCATGCCAGCAATGGCGGAGGATGTAACAGGTGAGACTACAACCACAGCTCCCCTGGCTAGCGCTATTGATAAAGGTGCAAAGGGTACCATCACGATTCACAAGTATGAATATAATGGTAACGATGATAAAAACGGCACAGGTGTAGCAGGAGACGCGAACAATGTGCCCACAGATGCAAAAGACTTGGAAGGTGCAACCTTTACCTATTATCAGGTAATGACTGCGGATGAACTGGTCGAGTACTATAATGGTAAGAGCACAGAGAAGGTAGGCATCGACACTTATGTTGATAAGAATGGTCAGATTCTTTCTGCTTATGCTAATAAGCCAAATGGCTCTGGTAAGACGGGCAAGAATGGCATTGTAAAGTTTGGCGATGGCGAGACGGGCCTGCCGGTTGGCTTGTATGTTATTATCGAAACTGAAACCCCCGCTAAGGTAACGACCCCGGTTGAACCGTTCCTGGTATCGCTTCCTATGGCAAATCCAACCAATAAGGCAGAGTGGATGTACGATGTGTATGTATTCCCTAAAAATGCAACGACCTACGGCAAAGTGACCTTGGAGAAAAAAGGCCGCGTGGGCGGTGGAACTCCAGAGAATCTGAATGGCGTTACATACAAGCTTGAAAAGAAGGTAAAAGATGATCCCGAAACATGGGAAGAAGTAACCAAAAATGAGCAAACGGATGAAGATCTTGGAACGTTAAAGACGACTGATGGCAAGATTACTGTAAGCGGTCTGTCTCAGGGTACCTACCGTTTTATCGAACAGAGCTATGATCCAGATACTGGTTATATTCTTGATCAGACTCCGATTGTGTTTGTAGTTGACAGCGAGGGCAAGATTACGTATGGTAGCAAAACGGAATCAAATGTTACCATTGAAGTTATCAATGAAAAGCCGGATTTGGAAAAGAAAGTAATTGATAAAGACAATACCGAAACAGAAGATACAGATTACAGCGTAGGCGACCATGTTCCGTATACGATTACAGTAAGTGTTCCTAATAACATTACGAAGCTTAGTACCTTTGAAGTAACGGATACGCCTAACAACTTGAAGTATGATGGGAATGCTACATTGACCTGCGAAGGCATTGCTGTGGATGAAGCGGTATATAGGATTACTACCAAGGGTGAAGATGTTCCTGCAAATGGCTTTAAGATTACATTTACCCCTGCTGCTATGGAAAATTATGCAGGGAAGAATATTGTGATTTCTTATACTGCCGAAATGACGGCTGCTGCTAGCACGCCGAAAGATGGTAATCACAATACTGCAAAGTTGAAGTATACCAATAAGATTAATGTCAATGGTCAGCCGGATGACGGCTCTAACAGCGAGATTCATGACGATACCGTTGTTTATAGCTATACAATCAATGTGCATAAAGACGGTGATGATAAAAAGAATCTAGTCGGTGTAAAGTTTGACTTGTACAAGCAGGTTCCGGAGCAGGAAGCCGGAGATAAGGCTTTGACAGCGGATGAAGTGAAAGCATATGGTCTGCCTACTGCAGAAGCTGGAAAAGTGTGGGTTAAAGTAAACACAGATACGTTGGTAACAGATAGCAAAGGTAATATTTATCAGGATGGCTTAGCAAATGGTGATTACTACTTGGTTGAGAAAGAGACTCTTGATAGTTATAATTTGCTGAACGGTCCTGTCAAGGTTACGCTGAACATTAGCGAAGAGACGTCTTGGAATGAAAACTTTGAGTACAAAGATGGCGTTTTGACAAAGCATGATTGGGATCAGAAAACAACGAAGTTTACCGATGATAAGGGAAAAGACGTTACTGACACTGCTACAATCACGGTTACTGTCATCAACCGCAAGGGCTTTGACCTGCCCACCACCGGTGGTTTCGGCACCCTGCTGTTCAGCGGCATTGGCGTGCTGCTGGTTGTGGCCGGTGTTGGCGTGCTGCTGAGCCTGAAAAAGAAGAACCGCGCCTGATGCGCCCGCCGCAAGGCAAAACAATGTTACAATTCACCAATAGGGTATAGAGGGATAATCCATCATACACAGGGGGAGGGCCGGATTTGGCCCTCCCCCTATGGTGGGTTATTGGGAAATAAATTTTTTTGGGTGTACATGGCCATTGTTCGGTTGATTTTTAGGTTCTGCGTGGGGAACCACCCTACGGGTTAGGTTTGTGGCGGGGAACCACCCCACGGCCGTTAGGTTTGTGGCGAGGAACCACCCCTCAGTCTGCGTTGCAGACAGCTCCCCTCAAAGGGGAGCCAAGCA
>OJMH01002481.1_pt1 | contig 15382 bp, 10 predicted proteins | sample 1597111 | NCBI WGS metagenome assembly OJMH01 (sample SAMEA2452115, study PRJEB22498) | human gut metagenome | reverse complement strand
CTATGCCTATGTGGGCCGTAAAGTGGTCGGCCTCGACTTCGCTTGCCATTACAGACACTCTGCCCTTGCGCTTTCTTACGTCGACTTCGCCCTTAGAATTTATAAGCGCAACTCCGGCGGAATCGTAACCGCGATACTCCATGCGCTTAAGCCCGTCTATCAAAATTGGGGCGGCGTCCTTCTTACCTACGTAGCCAATTATTCCACACATATTTTTTCTAACTAAGGGGTTAAGTCTGTACAAAATAGCTCCTTATACAAGCGAAAAATTAAGCGCAAAAAAAAAGCAAATATCAACAAAAATTACCCGCCTGCAAAGAATAAAAAATTTAACTAGTTAGCCCGAATTTCATAAATCAAAATTCCCAGTTTATCAATTAAGCATTGGCTGAGCTAAAAACTGGCTTTAAGGAAATCGGAACAAAAATGAAAGCTTAAAAAAAAAGCGCCGGGCAGAGAGCCCAGCGCCAAGAAAATAGATTTATTTCACAAAAGGCTCCAATTTTAAATCGCGCTTTGCCAAGTCCGGCTCGCGCCCCTCGAATATGTAGCCCGCCCTGTAAGAGTACTGCCCATTATCGTCGGGCTTTACAATTATAAATACCTCTTTGAGCTTTCCGTCAAAATCGCTCACCTTTGAGCCTACAATTTTTGTGCCGCTTGCAAGCTGTATGAACTGAATTAGCAACTTGCCCGCCATCTTGTCATACACAATTACGTAAGAGTTGTCGGGTGCTATCTCAATCTTTGCGTCGGGGCTCTGGGTGAGAACCCCTATGCCAAGCTGCAGATTCTTTTTGCTAAACTTGCAATTTTCCTTCGGCGGGCACACTGCGTCGAAAATAGCTCCGTCGCATATTTTGGAATCCACTGTAAAGAAGTTGTCGCCCGACTTTATATTGAGAGTCTTAAACTCCGTAATAACACTTCCGTCGGACAGTTTGTACTGATGGTTTAAAGCTAGCTTTGCGCGGTCTGGTGCAGTCCAAAATACGTCCGCCGCCTTATAGACATTGGAGCGTAAAATTTTTGAATTGTCGAAAACTACGCTGCCGCCAACACCGGCAGAGTCGGCAACTTTGTATGAGTCCATGCCCTCTCCGTGGTCCTCGTGGTAGCTGCGGATTTTAGAGAGGTCCTCATCGTACCACTTCTGAATTACCGGGTATGAGACAGTCTTGCCCCAGATGTCAAAGCCGCCGTTTTCTATGGACTTTTCAAGAGCGGGGCCGTAGGCGCGGTAGGCGGTCTTATCGTTTTCCCAAGCTATGTCGTCGGCGCGGCGCGGCTCAAGTTTTGCAAAGCTTGCCTTTGAAGATTTGTCTAGCAAAATTTCCTTGGCCTTTGCCAAGAGCTCTTTGAAGTCTCCCTTGCACGCGCGCTTGCCCGACATAATAGAAATCTGATTTTCAGCATAAATAAACGCGCCCTCTGATAATGACTGAGTGTCCGAGAGCTCCTTTTTATGCGAGCACAAATACGCAAAATCCTTCTCTATTGCCAAGCGGTAGTCGTCGGCCTTCAAAACCTTGTTGTTAACTCCCCAAGCTAAGGCTCCCGTCACAAAAGCAAGGTTTGCAATCCGCTCAGACGTGTCTTTAAACTTGGCAAAATCCTCCGCGCTAAAAGTCTTGGCGCGCTCTGCGTTTTTTACAAACAAACCCTCGTAGTACGCGCGCTCAGCCCAGTCTTTCGGAGAATTTTCAAGAACCGCCGAAAGTGCTCTCAGGACCAATGCCGTATCGGCTATGCCAGCCTTTGCGGAAGATAAGTCCGCATTTGAATCAAAAAACTGCTTTAGCCTAAAATTCATATATTCGAGCAAGCGCTTGTCGCCCGTGGCAGCGTACATATTTGCAAAGGCAAAAGCGCCCCCGTAGACCTTTTCAGCGCTATTCCACGCCGCGCGATTTTCAGTGTCCGACTTCTGAAAGTCCGCAATTTTTAGCATATCGCGCTTTGCAAAATTTAGAAGCCCCTTGTCGTTGCTAAGCCTCTGAAATTTTGCCCAAGCCCCGGCAACGGCGTAGTCGCGCGAATCATACCTATTTACGCCGAGCTTCCAACCCGCCTGATTGCCCTTATTTATAAATTCTGCCAGATATTCGGGCTTGTTAAAATTTAAAGACGAAAGCAGCAGCGCCTCGTAGTATGGCGCCATCGTAAAGTCTGAAACGCTCTTGGTTTCAACCGGATTATTCTTCACAAGCTCCAAACCGCATGCAATATATTCGTCCTGTTCTCCGACCAGAGATGCCTGCGCAGGCAGGCTCAAAAATGCGAACAATGCTAGTGTAAGCGCGTATTTTTTCATAACAATTCTCCGTAAATATTGAAGTTCAAATTCTCGTTTTAAAAGCAGATTTTGTAAAGAAAAAAGTCTGCGCCAAAATCCATATATGGTGAAGCGCAAGGCAAGATTATCCGCCATATGCGCGCAAACTAGCCGAATTTTGAAAGCTTAAAAATTCTAAATTTAAAAATAAAAAAAACGCAATGCCCACCACTAAAGCAAAAGCCGGCGGAGAGATATTCCGCCGGTTTTTATAAAAAACTTTGAAAACTTAAAGCGCAATTTGCGCCACAAATTTGCAAACTACTGCCCCATCAACTTTGTTAGAGCCGCAGAGTAGCAAGCGATTGTATTTGCGATAACTTCCGGCGGAAGTTCAGGCCCCGGAGCCTGCTTGTTCCAATCTAAAGTTTCAAGCCAATCGCGCACATACTGCTTGTCGAAGGAAGGCTGAGACTTGCCAGGCTCGTAGCCCTGCATCGGCCAGTAGCGCGAGGAATCGGGTGTCAGAACCTCGTCTATCAGATAAACCTTTCCATTTGAATCCGTGCCAAACTCAAACTTTGTATCAGCCAGTATCAAGCCGCAATCGGCAGCCTTCTTTTGCCCCATGTCGTAAAGCTTTAGAGCTGCCTGCTTTATCTGCTTAAAAATTTCCGAGCCCAAGAGCTCTTCGCACTGGGCGTTTGTTATAGGCAAATCGTGGCCCTCTGCCGCCTTTGTCGTGGGCGTAAAGAGAGGCTCGGGCAGTTTCTGGCTCTCGAGCATTCCCGCGGGAAGTTCAAACTCAAAGAGCTTGCCCGTCTGCTTGTACTCTTTCCAACCGCTGCCGGCCAAGTAGCCGCGCACAATCGCCTCAATGGGCATGGGCTTTAGCTTCTTAACTATCATCGAGCGCTCGATTAGGTGCGGATAGTCCTTCAACAATTCGCGCACGCGCTCGTCGTGATTTTCGGGCAGGTGTATGGGCATTACCTTCGCCGCCTGCTTAAACCACCACAGGCTTATCTGCGTAAGCAGTATGCCCTTTCCGGGAATCCCGTTTGGCATTATCACGTCGAAAGCCGAGATTCTGTCTGTTGCGACAATCAAGAGCTCATCGCCCAAGTCAAAATTTTCGCGGACTTTGCCCTTGGCAACCTTCTTGAAGGGCAAATCATCAACCGCCATTAAAGCCGTTTTTGGTAATTTGATGTTCATTGCTCTCCGAGCGTGGCGATTGTGATAAAAAAATCAACACTTTTTCAAATAATGTGCTTGCGATTTTTTCGGAACTTTTTTGTCATAAAGGAATGGGAAAAAGAGCACTAATATCGGTCAGCGATAAAACTGGCATTGTTGAATTTTCGAAAGAATTGTGCGAAAAACACGGCTACACTATTCTATCGACCGGCGGAACTGCGAAACTGCTTTCGCAAAACGGCATACCCGTAACCGAAGTTAGCGATTACACTGGCTTTCCGGAAATGATGGACGGCAGAGTTAAGACCCTCCACCCGAAAGTACACGGCGGCCTGCTCTGCCTGCGCTCAAATCCGAGCCACATGGCGCAAGCCAAGGCAAACAACATAGAGATGATAGACATGGTAGTCGTCAACCTCTACCCCTTTGAAGCCACTGTTGCAAAGCCCAACTGCACGCTTGAAGATGCGATAGAAAATATAGACATAGGCGGCCCGTCTATGCTAAGAAGCGCCGCAAAGAACCACCAAGACGTGACGGTAATTTGCGATTCTGCGGACTACAAAAAAGTTCTCGACGTTCTCGAAAATGAAGAGGAATTAAAGAAGCTTCGCAAGCTCTTGGCCCTCAAGGTATATCAGCGCACGGCAGCCTACGACACCGCTATCGGCAATTACTTGCAGGAAAAGTACGTCGGCGGACTTCCCGAGAGAATGAACATTTCAATGCCGCTTGTGCAAAAGATGCGCTACGGCGAAAATCCGCACCAGCAGGCTGCGCTATATGGCGACTTTAACGAGCGCTTTGAGCAGCTTCAGGGCAAGGAGCTATCTTACAATAACATTATAGATATCTCCGCGGCAGCCGAGCTTATAAGCGAGTTTGATAAGCCGACACTGGCTATCCTAAAGCACACAAACCCCTGCGGAGTTGCGAGTGCCGATAATTTTGTAGACGCTTGGAAACAGGCCTTTGCAACCGACACACAAGCCCCCTTCGGCGGAATTATAATCATAAATGGCGAGCTTAAGGAAGACTTGGCTCAGGAAATCGCCCACATATTCTGCGAGGTTATAATAGCCCCCTCATTCTCAAAAGAGGCGCGCGAAATTTTTGCAAAGAAAAAGAACCTGCGCCTAATGATAAATAAGGGTGCGCAAAAGCCAAAAATTACATTTAAGAGCGTTTTTGGCGGAATGCTAGTTCAGACGGCCGACGACATTGAAGAGCTAAAGGCGAATATGAAGGTCGTGACAAAGCGCCAGCCCACCGAAGAAGAGTGGAAGGCTATGCTCTTTGGCTGGAAAGTCGTAAAGCACGTAAAGAGCAATGCAATAGTTTACGCTTCTTGCGAGCGCACGCTAGGTATAGGCGCAGGCCAAATGTCGAGAGTTGACAGCTCGAGAATCGCGGTCTGGAAGGCTGGCGAAGCCGGGCTTTCCCTAAAAGGCAGCGTAATAGCAAGCGATGCCTTCTTCCCGTTTGCAGACGGATTGGCTGCCGCCGCGCAAGCTGGCGCTACGGCTGCAATCCAACCGGGAGGTTCGGTGCGCGATGCAGAAGTAATAGCCGAGGCCGACAAGAACAATATGGCCATGGTCTTTACTTCAGTAAGGCACTTTAGGCACTAAGCCGTGTCTGTTTAAGGGGAGTTTGAGATGTTTTCAAGTTCGGCCTCAAGTCAATCGCAAGTTGCGCGCACGTCTGTTTTGATTGCGTGCGCGATAGTGGCGATTGTCTATGTGCTCTTTGCGGGAGGGTGCGATGCAAATAGCTCGCAAGTTGCCCGCGAAGAGGACGAGCCGCAATTTGTAAGAGGCCGCGAAGAAATTAAAAAGGGCAACTACAAGGAGGCCCTAAATGCCTTCTTAAAAGTCACCGAAAAGCGGCGCGATGCGGCGGAGTCGCACCTGGATATTGGAAACATCTACCTCTATCACATAAACGACCCAATTCCCGCTATATATCACTTTAGAAAGTACCTCGAGCTAAAGCCGAATACGAAGCAGTCGCAGAGAGTTCGCGCTTGTATTGACACCGCGCAAAAGCGCTTTGCCGCCACACTTCCGGGGAATCCCTTTGACGTAAATACTCAGGCGCTTGAAATTGAAGAGGCCATAAGAACGGCAAAGGCCGAGAACTTGGAGTTAAAGCAAGAACTTGCCCAGGCGCTAAAGAAAATAGAGCTATTGGAGGCAAACCAAAGGGAGGCTGTAGCTAAAGTAAGCGAGCTTAGGCAGGTCGAGCAACAGCAAAGGCAAGCTAGGCAAGCGACAGAGCAGCAGAGAAGAAGCCAGAGGCAGGAGCCTACCCCTAGAGTCTCAAACGACACTCCCCCGACCTACACTGTGCAGATTGGCGATACGCTCTCCAGCATTAGTCGCAGATTCTACGGCAGCGAAGCGCGCTGGCGCGATATTTACAATGCTAATCGAGACAAGCTGCCAAATCCGCAATCTCTAAAGCCCGGACAGATTCTAAAGATTCCGAGATAGCTTTGCGGCTCAAAATTTTAGCGCACATATTTGCCAAACATTTATTTTTTTTGCTTTACAATTGTTTTTAAATCTTATATCAGTTCAATCATTATGAATATGAAGAAAACATTTATAGTTTCTGTATCGGCACTCTTAATGGTAACAAGCGCATTTGCTTGGAGTAAAAAGGCGGAAGGCGAAGGCAATTTGGGCCGCACTTACATTTCTCTGGGCGGCGGAGCAAGCTTTTCGAAGGTGAAGGTTGCTGGCGAATCCTCCTCCAAGGTTCAGGGAGTTGCGGATGCAGCTATCAACGTTCCGGTTTTCAAGCCCGGTGTAAACGCCCTTGAGGATGTTTCTTGGATTGGTCTTGACGCTCAGCTGTACTTCAACTTTGGCGGCGGCAGCCTCGCAAAGTTCAATGGCGAATCTCTCAATGTTCTAAGTTACGGCGCAGGCGGCGCACTCATTCCTTACTTGAACTTTGAAACAGGTTGGGAATATTTGCAGGCAATCAAGCCCTTTGCTATTGGTAAAGCAGGCTATGCAGGCACACAATTTAGCGGCGGCTTGAGCGATACTTACAACATGGACAATCTCGACATGTTCGTATATAGCGGCGGCGGCGGCGTAGAGCTTGTAATCACCGAAAACCTCTCCGTAACGGGTCTTTGGATGTGGAATGCAAGCGCTAAGGAAGATATCCCCTGCTACCAGACTGTAGGCGGCGAAATAACCTACTGGGCTTCTCATATGTTCGCTGTAGGCATCTTTGCCGAACACAACTTTGGCTCTGACAACGGCGCGTACGACTTCACCCACTCCGACACATTCGGAATCAGGTTCAAGATCGGCTTCAAGCGCTAATCAGTATTCGATTCATAATTTAAAAAGAACCTCGCAAATGGGGTTCTTTTTTTTGCAGTAAAAAAGAACATCCAAAATAAAAAACACTAAAAAAGCTTGACAAAAAGATATTCCAATGCCATGTGAACCAATTTGTTATGAAAAAGTATTTGCTGCTATTAGTATCTGGAATTATTATCGCAGGCACCCAAGGTGCGCTCGCGGCAACGGCGACAATATTATACAATCAAGCCGTGGAAAACGAGGAGTTCTGGACCTCGGTCAAGAATTCGGGCTCTCCGGATTATCAAAAGCTCTTGTCAACGTGGTGCAATTCACTTGTATTGGGCTCAAATAGAGATCCTGTAAATATTTATCTTGACTCTCCATTTAGGTCTTACGAGGCCCCTGCAGGAACCCAGACACAGCGTCTGGAACAGTTTAAAATCTTTGGCAATCTAACACTCACAATAAGGCCAGATGGACGGCTAAGTCCATTTTTCTGGGCGAGCGACTACGTCGGCAATTACGATGAGCGGGGAGGCTCCATAACGATTGAAAGCGGCGCATCCATGATAGTTGAAGGAAGCGTGTACTCGTCTAGCTTTTCAATGAAAAGCGGAGCATCTAATTTGACGGTAAGGGATTCCGCAAACTTTAATACAATTGACAGGTTCTTCTTGGGTAATGAATCTTCAACGGATACCCAAACGATGTCTATAGAAGGTTCAAATGCAACGCTTAGCATTCAACGCCTAAATTTCATAGGTTCAAACTCATCGGGAGAGATGGCCGGTGGGAAAATAGCTTGGATTGCAGATGAAAATGGATTCTCTAAGCTTAACAATATCGGAAATGTAGAGATATTTTCAGGTTCGATTCTAGTGGATTTCACAAATTTAATCTGGGACGACGCTTGGGGCGATGAGCACTCGTTTGCTCTGCTAGAGGCTCAAAATGACTCAAGTGGAGTTTTGCAGGCATGGATTGATGGAAATGCAGACGGCTCTCTAAGCGAGCTAATTGGAGTTAGCGACGGAGAATTTTCCACAGATGGGTACGAGTTGTTTTTAACTGTCCAAAAGTCAAACTTGGCGATTCCGGAACCGTCAACTTACGCGGCAATATTTGGCGCACTTGCAATGCTTGTGGCAACATACAAAAGAAGAAAGTAAGTGACTTAAAAAAACTCCGCTTTGCGGAGTTTTTTTTGCTCGCGCAAAGATAAAAACAGTAGCTAATTGCTAAGAATACTCAGAGGCGTGAAGTCTCTGCCGGGCAGAGCCTGTTACTTTTATACGCTAAAAGGCCGTAACTTATAAGTTACAGCCTTTTTATTTAAACTACTAATCAACCGCAACTGCGTCATTTGCGCTCGTGGCGTAAAGGCCTATAAATGCGCCTGTAAAGCCCCCTGCGACATTTGTCGATAAAATGTCTCCGGGAACAGTCGCAAGATCCTTAAACTTTGAGCTTCTGCCTATGGCGTAACTAAAGGTGTAATCTTCGCCCTCGGCCTTCACACGCAACATAATAGGCTGCCTAAGCGAGATTTTTTCACTTGCTACAATTTCGCTTACCGGCTTTTTCGTCTCCCTATCGCCCTGAGTTTTCTCAAGCAAAATGTAGTAGGAGTTGTCTTTCTTTGTAACTCCAAAAGTATAGCAGTAGCTCTCGCTCTGGTAGCATACAAGACCGGCCAAATCGCTCTCGCTTTCGGGAGTGTAGGTCATGCTTGTAGTTGCCGTGAAGTCGTTGTGCTGCTGGCGACGGAAAATAGCGGAAACCGGACGGGCTTCTTTTACCGTCACCGACATAGGTGCTATTTTAACGCCGCCGTTTACAAACTCTGTAAATTCGCTTATAGGCCCGCGCATGCCAACCCATGTCATATCAAATTTCTTGGACTTAAAGTTATCTGAAAATGTGAAGTTTCCGTTCGGGAAAAATCCCTTTTTGCCCGTCATATTCTTGACGCCCTTTGGCATTTTGTACTTCACAGGCAAAGGCTCCAAACCTCCCTCGTACACCGGCCATTCCCCAGTCCAATCCACGGGAATTATGAATGTTTCGCGGCCTGTATTTACGCGATCTGCCACATTTGGACGAATCCCCAAAAATACGGCGTAATACTTTCCGTCCGGGCCTTCAACTAAGTCGGCATGCCCCGCCCAATCTATCTTATTGGGCCTATTCGGCGGCAGGTGGCGCTGTGTTAGAATCGGATTCTTTTCAGCAGGTACGTAGGGGCCCATTACGTTTTTGCTCTTGAATATAACCTCGCTGTGGGCACCGCCTGTTCCGCCTTCAGCGCACATGAGGTAATACATTCCGTTTTTCTTATAGATATGCGGAGCCTCTATCCAAATAGGTTTTTTTGTTATGTCAACGCCCCCGTCAACTATCATCTTGGGCTCGCCCACAACCTTATCGTTCTCAACGTCGTATTCGCGAATCCAAATTGCGCGGTGGCCACCGTAGAGTTCTTTTACGGGAGCGTCGTTATGCACGATGTAGGCCTTGCCGTCATCATCGAAAAATAAGTCTGGATCAATTCCGCCAAAGTCCAACTTAATGGCGTCGCTCCAACCTTTGAGAGGATCTTTCGTCTTAACTACCATATTGCCGAATCCGCCTGAGAATTGGGTAGTTATCATGTAGAAAGTATCATTGTGCTTATTGTAGCGTATTGTTGGGGCGTATATGCCCATTGCGATACCCGACTGGCGGACGTCTAGCTGTTCGGGGCGCTCCAAAACATGGCCTATCTGCTTCCAGTTAACAAGGTCGCGAGAGTGAAAGATTGGGACACCCGGATTAAACGCAAAGGACGAGCAGACCAAATAGTAATCTTTGCCCTTTTTGCAAATGCTGGGGTCAGGATAGCAGCCCTGCAAAATCGGAGAGTAGAACTCGTCGCTTTTAAGCGGATTCTCCGAATAGTAGGCGTCGTTTCCCTTATACTCGAAAGAGTGGAAAACTGGTTCAGCCGCGCTCGCGACAGACGCCGATGTTACACACGCTGCGCCAAACAAAATATTTAGCGCCGATTTTATTTTTAGTGAGACTTTCATAAATACCTTCCCTATCTGTTGAAATTACCTTAAAACCAATGTAAACCCGCCGCGCGGCAGACACTTTACCTCTAAAATTTCATTCGTTCTTTTAGCATTTTGTATATCGAAACTCTTGGAATCTTGGCCATCTTTAAAGATTATGTAATCGCCGCTTTTACTTTTTAGCGCTTTCAAATTTAACTTTATAGTGCGCTCTTTATCTGTGCCGTTTATGCCGGCTACATACCAAACGCCGCCCTTGCGACGCGCTATTACCGCCTCTTTTTCGGGATAGCCGGACAATAGCTTTGTATCGTCCCACGCAGTAGGAAGATTTGACAGAAAATTGCGGACTTGCTCGGGTAGAGCCTTGTAGGCCGAAGGCCTATCCGGCATGTGCTGGAGAGCCGATTCAAACAGGACAGTCAGAGCCAATTCGTGGGCGTAAGTTGTTATGTGCTTGTGCTGAGAATCCGAAAACGTCCCAGGAGTGTAGTCCATAGAGCCAACAACATTTCTTGTAAAGACCAGATTTACATTGTGCGCTGCAGCCCTCTCTGTAAGGATGGGCCCGTTGTTATACCACTCCGCCCCATATACTCCCTCAACGCTCATTAAATTAGGGTACGTACGCTGCCAACCGCGCGGAATTGTTGCGCCGTGGAAGTTCAGCATAAGTTTGTGCCTTGTGCCGTCCTCAAGCAAATCTATGCAGTAATTCATTATTTTTGAAAAGTCGCCGTCAAAGAAATCGACTTTTATACCGCGCACTGAATTTTTATTTAGCCAGGCAAATTCCACCTCTCGCGTATCGGGATCGTTTAATTTGAAAAGCGGGCCAACTTCCGGCGCAAGCCAAATTGTGGATGAATTATACCAAAGAAGCAGTTTAACATTCTTTTGCTTGGCGTACGCTATGGCGTCGTCTATATTGCCGCCGTTTTTCATTTCGTGCCACTGGCAATCAATGAGGCAATAGGGCCACTTCATCTCTTGCGCCAAATCTATATACTCCTTTACTATTTTAAAATCCTTTGAGCCAAAATTGTTCGCCCAATATATCCACGAAACGCATGCGGGCTCTATCCAGCTAGTGTCTTTTATTTTTGAAGGATCCGCTAAATCGTTAACAAGCGTAGATTCAACTATGCCGGCGAGACTCCCCATAATCATCAACCTCCATGGCGATTCCCAAGCCCCTTTTATACCCAAGGGCTTGTCTGCAAGAGAGACATTGTAGATTTTAAAGTCTGAAGCGTTATTCAAATAGGAAGCGCAATTACCGCGCCTTATGTTCGATTCGCTTATGAGCGCAAACACGCCTTCTCCGTTTTCAACAAGCATCGGATACTGCCAATCATTGCCCCTTGCATTCTTTGAGCCTTCCGTATAGACCTCATAGAAATTTTCGTAGCTTCTTGGATCGTACATAGAAGCCCAGCGTTTTTTGCCGTCCTCTATTTCGTAAGCCGTGACTTCATTTGTAACGGACTCACCATCGCGGGCTTCAACAACGTATTTCAAGGCAAGTCCATCGTCGCAAGCCCTTAAAACGACATCGAGAATATCGCCTTCAGGATTTTTAAAGCGCAAGGTGGATTCGCTTGCGCTATTTGAGCACAAGCTGCGCTTACCTGTAATCATCTTGTAGCTATCTTTAATTTTCTTGGGAAAGGATGCAGAAACAAGCTCAAGCCCTTGGGAAAAATCGCGCGCATTAGTCCTGAGACCAAGGCGCACAGAGGGCATCGAGATCTGTTTTTTACCCTTGTAGGTGGCAAGAATACGCGCAGTTCCATCGGAATCGTCAATATTCAGAGCCAAGCGAATTTTACCGTTTGGAGACGACATGGAAAAATCCTTCGCAAAAGTACTTGCCAATGGTAGAACAAGCGCCATCAAAAGGCAAACCAAGCGTCCTATAAATGTGTCCCTTATCATAATGAGCTAATAATGTCGCCGAGGTTAACAATATACAACAAACTTTACTATATTACAGTAAAAATACGAAAGTTGCCGCGAGTCTTATTACTGTAATAAAAAAGGTCGCCTTTACAAGAGGCCAAACTGGACTATTAAATAAAGCGCATAGACGGACACATTCGGCAATAAATAAAATAGCATAAAAAATTATGATGCGTTTGAAATCCACTTTAACTGCACTTGCGTTAGGACTTGCGATTCCGCTGGCTCTATCCGCAAAAGAAATAAGAAATCCCATCATATGGGCGGACGTTCCCGACGTCTCGATACTGCGCGTGGGCAAGACCTACTACATGAGCAGCACTACAATGCATATGATTCCGGGCGTACCAATAATGAAGTCCAACAATCTCGTCGATTGGAAACTCTGCTCCTACGCCTACGACATACTCGCAGACAAGGATGAGACTAATTTGGAAAACGGCAAGAACTCTTACGGGCAAGGTTCGTGGGCGAGTTCGCTCAGGTATCACGACGGCAAATTCTACCTCTCAACATTCGCCTATACAAGCGGAAAGACCCACATATTTTCAACCGATAAACCCGAATCCGGCAAGTGGGAGGAAAAGAGCTTTTCGCCCGCCTTTCACGACTCATCGCTCGTATTCGACGACGACGGCAAAAAATACCTAGTATGCGGCGGCGGAAACATAAGGCTTATAGAACTTAAAGACGATTTAAGCGGCGTAAAGGAAGGCGGCGTAAATAAGATTATAATTGAAAACGCTCAATCAGTCACGGGAACAAAAGAGGGTCTGCCCGCAGAAGGAGCTCAAGTATTTAAAGTAAACGGCAAGTATTACATATTCTTTATATGCTGGCCGCCGACTACGGGAATGCGCACGGCGATAGTTTACAAAAGCGACAAGATAGACGGCCCTTACGAAGGCAGAATCGCGATAAAGGATAAGGGGGTGGCGCAGGGAGGTATAGTAAATACCCCGGACGGAAAGTGGTACGGAATGTTCTTTAGAGATTCGGGAGCCGTCGGCAGAATGCCCTACCTTGTCCAGATGACTTGGAAGGACGGCTGGCCCGTATTCGGAGACGACGGAATTGTAGCAATGACAATGGAAATGAAGGGTGAGCAAAGCTCCATACCCGACTGCGTGACATCCGATGATTTTAAGCGCCGCAAAGGCGATAAACTACTGCCGCTTCAATGGCAGTGGAATCACAATCCAAATAACGATGCCTGGTCTCTGACAAAGCGCCCCGGATTTTTGAGGCTTGCGACGTTCAGAATAGATGAAGATTTCCTTCAAGTGAAGAATATGCTCACCCAGCGCACGTTTGGTCCCGAAGCCTCGGCAAGCGTAAAAATTGATGTTAGCAAAATGAAAGACGGCGATATTGCGGGGCTAGGCTTACTGCAAAAGAAATACGCAACGCTCGCAGTGAAGATGGTGGGTAACAAAAAATTTATCGTTAACCAACAAATAACAAAAATTGGCGATAAGGGTAATCCGGATACGCTGGAAGAGAGCGAGCAAATTCCGCTAAAGACAAAAGACGTGTATTTCAAGATAGACTGCGATTTTAAGAACCAAACAGACAAGGCCTATTTTTACTACAGCACAGACGGCAAGAATTGGAATCCAATAGGCCAAACATTCCAAATGGTCTATACTCTGCCTCATTTTATGGGTTACCGATTTGCGCTATTTAACTACGCGACAAAGGCTCCGGGCGGCTATGTTGACTTCGACTACTTCAAGCTTGGAGATTCCGTAGGCCAAGACAATTAAAGCAAAGGGGCTCTCTGAATCGAGGGCCCCTATTTTATGAGTGATGAGATAATTAACAGACACTTGCTCAAATAAATTCCACTAGCGCTTTTTTTTGCGCATGCAAATGGTGGCCGAATCAGTCCACTCCGGACTTACTAATGTTGCCGTCACAACTCCGGAATCGACTACGGACGGCGAGTATAACAGTTGCGATAGGCGCTCCACAGAGGACTCGCCTACCAGATCGTTTCTCTGGTTTAATCCGGCCCACTCAGCCTCCGAATCGCGCCTTTCAAGCTGTATTAAGCCCATGTCTTGGGGAACTCTTATACCAAGCTGTTCAACCCATTTTTGGACGGAATTATAAAGGCAAATAAGGGCATTAGGCCTATTTTTTTTGTACCAATCAAAGAATATTGAGCAGTTTTGGCGCGCCTCTTTTACGTCGAAGAAAGGCTCTATTCTATTTTCGCGAGGCATATTGAGCTGAGCGCGCAAAAAGCCACCTGTGAAACGCCCTTCTATGAGGTCGTCAATTTTTTTATCCAAGACCAAAGCCGGTCTGTCGTAGCCGTATTCCAAGGCGTGCTGAACGGCTTGATAGGCTATTAGATAGTGGTCGGCTATAGAAAAATTTAAAGTGGGCTCGTAGGTTCTCACACCCGTTATCACGAACTTAAAAGTATTCCAAACTTCCTTAAATTTTGAAGGGAGCCTGTTATTATCCATAAGGCCTGTAATTATACCGCCTCTAATCCCTCTTGTCTTTAAAACGCGCGTGAGCGACCTTCCGTTTAGCTCCGGATCGTAAAGCCAAAATTCATTTATGGCAAAGCCCTCTCGCTCAGCCGCCCGCCTTATACCCTCAACATACTTTGGTATAGTCGGGTGATTTTTTAGGGCATCGGCATTTTCGTTCGCATTTATAAGAGCTATTGTCTCGCGGTAACGCTTCAAACCAGACATTTTTATCTCTGACATAAATCGAGAAAAAATCATATTTTTCTCGTAACCTATGCTCTCGGCAACTCTCAATATTTTTTTCTTAGTCTTTTCGGAAATTAAAGGCGAATCCTTTAAGGATAGGGAAACCGTATTTTTAGAGACGCCCGCCAGTCTCGCGACATCCGCCATGCCAGGAGACTTTTTCAAACTTTTTACGTTTTCCTGATTCATATTCACAATGGCTAAAGCTTTTAATAGTCGCTAACGGGCTTTGCACCCCTCAAGATTCGCACTCTACCTCCGCCGTTTATATTTGCCCACTGCCTCGCGGCAGCTATTTGATCTTTTTTAAGAGACGTTTCGCCCTTCTTGGGAAGAAGTAAAATCATATTGAGAGTGGGTCGTTTTAGATTTCTGCTGTCGTACAATTTTTTAAGTATTTTTTCGTACGAGGCAAAGAGGGTCTGGTTTGTGTATCCCTTGAATTTCCAATCCGCACGCATATCGGCCTCAAGCTGAACTTTGTTTAGAGCCTGCCCCTCGGGTAAATTCTTATTTATGGCAACCTGAAATAGAAAACCGTGGTCAACCCAAAGCGGCTTGCCGCTGGCTCTGCGCTTGGCGTTTTCGGCATCAACGTAGCGTTGACCGGCAGCATTTGCGGCAGCCATGAGCCGCGCATGTTCCTCAGGAGATACAAATACGCCGCCCTTTTTAATAAACTCCTCCTTCTTCTTTGCCACTGCCTTCTTCTTTGGTTTCTTCTTCTCATCCTCATCGTCACTGGAGCTTGAGCTTGAACTCGAACTCGAGCTTGAGCCAGAGCTTGAGCCAGAGCTGGAGCCAGAGCTGCTGCCACTGGACGAGCTG
>OJMH01002473.1_pt1 | contig 15414 bp, 5 predicted proteins | sample 1597111 | NCBI WGS metagenome assembly OJMH01 (sample SAMEA2452115, study PRJEB22498) | human gut metagenome | reverse complement strand
TCGGCGCAAAGAGTGAAGAATATGCCGCGGAAATTGCCGAACTGTTCGGCGTAAAGCACCTGTGGGAGAGACACCCGCAGTCGCTTTCGGAAGGACAGAAGCGCCGCGTTTCCATTGCGGCGGTCGCAGCCTGTGAACCGGAAGTTTTGCTTTTGGACGAACCGACGGTGGGGCAGGACTACGACGGACTTTGCGCTCTGGTGGAGATATTAAACAAGCTGCACATGCAGTCGGGCAATACAATGATAACCATTACCCACGATGTGCGCTGCGCCGAGGCGCTCTGCGACAGGGCATATCTTATCGAAGGCGGAGTCGTTGCAGCGCGCGGCGGCAAGGCTCTCGTGCGGGAATATTTCGCGTCGTGAACGATAACGGAACGCGATATGCGCCGCTCATATCGGATATCCGATCGCAGCGCAAGAAGTATACGTAAGCAGAAAAGAAAATCATATCGATTTTTTTACGCATGAGTTCGCATATGAGAACTTGCGGTGGAACGAAAAATCACGTTATCTTTCGCGGCGCTCGGCTGTATGGATACAGATAGCTTTTAAGAATAAAGGAGAACGCTCGGTGCTGTTAAAGTTAGAAAAGATCGGAAAGATATATGATTCGGGCGACATTCTCACGGTGGGTATCCGCGGGATCGATTTGGCGTTCGACTATAACGAGTTCGTGACGATCGAAGGGGAGAGCGGTTCGGGCAAGAGCACGCTCTTAAACGTTATCGGCGCGAACGATACATACGAGGAAGGGGAGTTATATTTCAACGGCGAACCTACTTCGCACTACTCCGAAAGCGATTGGGAAAAGTACCGCGAAAAGAATATCGCCACCATCTTTCAGGACTTCAATATCATAGAAAACCTCACCGTTTTGGAAAACGTAGAGCTTGCGCTTTTGCGTTTGGATGACGTGAAGGAGAGAAAGAAGAGAGCAAAGGAACTCATCGCCCGCGTGGGGCTTACCGAGCAGATGAACAGGCGGGGCAGCAAACTTTCGGGCGGTGAAAAGCAGAGGACAGTCATCGCCCGCGCGCTCGCAAAGGACGCGCCCATCATTCTCGCAGACGAGCCGACGGGCAATCTCGACGTCAAGGCGAGCAAAGAAGTGGCGGCGCTTCTGAAAGAGGTGAGCCGCGATAAACTTGTCATCGTCGTCACGCACAACCCCGAATTTTTCAAGCAGTACGCCACGCGCCGCGTGCGCATCTATGACGGCAGCGTGAGTGAGGATAAGCAAATAGAACCGCCCGCGCCCTTATCGCAGACGGTTTGCGAGGTTTTGCCTCCCGTTAACCGTTTTCATAATTTCAGGAACACTTTACATATCGGCGTTCTCAACTACAAGAGCCGCCCTAAATTTACCACAATGATGAGCCTTGCGCTCGCGGTGTGCGCGGTAACGCTCTTTCTCGTCATCGCGCTGTTCGGGCAGAGCCTGATCTCACCGCTCACGACTACGCTGGACGGCGTGGGGATAGAGGGCAAAGTCATCGTGTCCGGCACGGGGGACGGCATTTCAGCCGATACGCTGGACGAACTCGCCTATGATACAAATGCGGGCTATATCCTCGGCGACAGAACGCTGTCCGAATTTACCGTCGCCGTTCCCGAAAGCGGGGATATGCTTGGGAATTATGAAGTTATCTGCCTGTATTCGCCGTATGAGTACAACCTTTCGGCAAGTGAGGGCGTGTTGGTACTTCCGCAATCGGCAAGTGCCGACGGAGCGGCGATCGCCGGTGCATTCACAAACGCAGACGTCGGTCTGGAGAATATAGAGATAAAAACTTCGCTCACGGCAGAGGACGTGCGGCTGTATCTCGGCTACGGTGCGCTTGCGGAAAACGGACTGAAGATACAGGCGATAAACAGCACTGTAAGGCTTGGCGAGGACGAAACGACGGTCTATACCTTTGCGGTAAATTCTTCGCTTGCGGACGGAAATATCAACCTTGTCAACTCAAATTACTTCAACGTGGTGGGGCGGACGGCGGTGTTTACGGCAAAGGCGGATAAGGCGTATATCGTCGCCGATGCGAGCGAGGAGAATGAGAGCATAGACGGGCTGATCGTCGAAATGAGCGCGGCGGACTATGCCGCCATGTTTGAAAGCGATATGGCGAGCGCAACGCAGGCGTGCCTGTACTATTCCTCGGACGAAGCCGCCCGCGCCGCGATAGCAAATCTTCCCGAAGGGTACATGGGCTTGCTTTCGACAAGCAATATCTATGTGCAGAATCCCGGCGACATATTTACGACAAACGTGCTCTGGTACGTCGCGCTCATTGCCGTGAGCCTGCTCATCGGCGTGCTGATCGGAATCATCTTCATGCGCAGCGTGAAGATTTATCAGGCGGACTTTGCGGTGTATCGGACGCTGGGCATTCCGAACAAGGTTTCCAGCCGTTCGCTGTATATCCAGATGGCGCTCATTTTCCTGCCCGCGCTGGTGCTGCTGCCTCTCGTTTCTCTCATTGCGACGATCATCCCCGGCAGCAGTCTGACGTTCATCTCGGCGGGCAATTACTTCTTCATAGAAGTCATGCTGCTGCTCATCGTCGAGCTTGTGGCGTTCGGGTTCAATAAGAGTTTGAACGGGCAGAGTATCCGTAAATCGTTACGCCGCGGGTCAAAATAAGGGGGTGTGTTTATGATTAGAATCGAAAACATCGGTAAAGTATTCAACGCGCACTCCCGCAACCGCAACGAGGTATTGAAGGGCGTCTCCTTCGAGCTTCCCGAAAAAGGCTTTATCGCCATATACGGCAAGTCGGGCAGCGGCAAGACGACCTTGCTCAACATCATCGGCGGGCTGGATAAACAGGACAAGGGAAAGATCTACATAGACGGCGAAAACGTTGCCGGAAAAGTGGATAAGATACGCAACGCCAAGATCGGGTTCATCTTCCAGAACTACTATTTGGAACGCGGCTATACCATCGCCGAAATCATGCGCAACGCCATGCACATCGCGGGCTTTAAGGACGAGGAAGAAATAAAGTGCAGGACGGAGGAAGTTCTTACGCTCGTGGACATGGAGCGGTTCAAGAACAAACAGGGCGACGCGCTCTCCGGCGGACAGAAACAGCGCGTAGCTATCGCCCGCGCGCTCATCAAGGGCGCGGACGTAATCCTTGCCGACGAGCCGACGGGCAACCTCGACGCGGAAAATACCATGAAGGACATGGATATTCTCAAAGAAATCTCCAAGACCAGACTCGTCGTGGTGGTCACGCACGAGATAACGCTCATCAAGAAATATGCCGACAGCTACATAAAGCTCGTTGACGGAAAACTGGACGAGGACACCGACCTCGGCGAGGTGTTCCAATACGACACCGAACACAACAATATCTATGTGGACGAAAAGCCGCGCGGAGAGGTGAAAGAGGGCGCGCTGGACATAGAGTTCTACGGCGATACCCCTGCGGCAAAGGATACCATACAGGTATTTAACGATAAGGGAAACATCTACATAAAGGCGGGTGCGAACGTCACCGTTCTGGATGAGCGTAGCGAAAAAAAAATCATCTTCCGCGGCACCGAGAGGCGAAGTGAAGAAGAACAGCCCGCCCGTCTTGTTCCCGACTTTGCAAAGAGTACGGCAAAGCGCAACGGCAGGCTGTTCACGGGAAAGAGCATATTCAGCCTGTTCCGTTCGGACGGGAGCGAACGCGCCTATTCGACGGCAAATATCTTCAAGCAAATCTTCATCTTCGTCATCGCGGCGGTGCTGTGCTTTCTTTCCCTCATGGCGTTCGAGGCGGCGAACACGAGAATTGAAAATAAGGTGCTTGATAGCAACAGTGTGTATGTCAACATGAATACCTATACCGACCTGCGCACGCTGGATACGAGTTTGTACGAGCACATCGACTTCTTTGAAACGCGGTATAAGCAGGGCAGTTTTTCGTATAACGAGATAGCCTCGCTTTCGGGCATATCGGCGGACTATACTCCCAAAGCGATCGAGGCGGACGACACGGCGGAGAGCGTGGGACTTACCTACGGCGAAATGCCGCAGGAAGGGGAGGTGCTCATTTCCCGCGCGCTCGCCGAAACGCTGAAAACGCAGTTCCGCCTTCCGGAGCTAAGCAGCGACCGCGCAATGCTTTTGGTCGTATTTGAGGGGGAATACCGCGTAAGCGGCATTACGGACGGAGCAATGCCCGCGGTGTACCTCAACAAAGTGGACTATGTAAACTTCCTCGGCGTGTACAACACGGTGCAGTTCAACGACTACAACAACCTGTTCTTTGCCGCCGATTTTGCGGGAACGAGTTATACGAGCGAAATTCTCTTGTCCGACAGTTCTACGCTCGGCGACAGCGAAGTGACGGTGGAGATCAACCGCAATTCGCTGTATAAGATGATGAGCGACACCACGCAGGCGGATTACCTCGTCAATGTGACGAACTCCTACCTCGCCGCAACGTCCGGCACGTCCACGGCGATTCAGATCGTGGGCAGTCGCCCGATGTATGTGCAGAGGTTCGAGATCACGCGCGACGTTATGGATACGGATATCCGCATTTACGTCAATGAAAACACGCTTTCCAACATTTTTGTCGCGTTGCAGCCGGACATCGACGCATTGCAGGGTACGACCTCTTCCGCAGGCATTGCCTCGCAGTTCTACTTCGAGATAAAGACGAGCGGAGGGGAACAGCTTGCCTCTCTTACGAGCACGCTCTCGCAGCTCGGCATCCGCAGTATCGACATCAATGCGCTTTATGCGCGGGAGAACGCGGAAATCATGGGCGATGCGACGGGCAATCTTTCAATCTTCTTCGTCGTGCTCGCGTTGCTGCTCATCGTGTGGTTCTTTATAGAAAAATCGGGGAGCATACGCAACAGCAAAGAATACGGCATTTACCGCGCGATCGGCGTGAACAGGAGCAATCTTCTGTTCAAGGAGATGCTGACGGCACTCACGAGCAACATGATCGGGTATATCGTGTTCTATCTCATCGTGTTTGCGCTCATGTGCGTGCGGTATGCGGTCATGAACATGGCGTTCGGGCTGTTCGCCGGCATTGCGCTTGGCGTTATGGTTGCAGGCGGTCTTCTGATGCTCGCAATATCGCTTATTCCGTACCTGTTCGTGCTGTGGCAGACGCCCGCGCAGATACTTGCGCGTTATGACATTTAGGAATCCACCCGACCCGGTATGCCATACGGGAAGGGAATTCAAATAAATAAAAAGGAGAAATAACTATGGCAAAAACAAAAAATAAGGTTGTTATTGTGATAGCGTGCCTTATGCTTGCCGTATTGTGTGCGGTTGTGCTTGCCGCCTGTGGCGACACCGAAACGTACACCGTCACCTTCATGGTGCGCGAAAACGGCACGACGGGCGACTGGCAGCAGTACACGACCGTCGATACCAACGACGACGGCTCGGTAACGCTCCCCGCCGAACCTACCGTGGACGGCTATACCTTCCGCGACTGGTACACGGACGAGGCTTGCAGTGCGGATAATGTGTTTGACGAGAGCAATGTAACGGGCGACATTACCGTGTACGCACTCATGGCGGAGGCGAACATCACGCTCAACATTACGGACGGCAGCGGCACGGCAACGCAAATTGCGGGTACGCTCTCCGCGCTTTCTCAAACGACAACGGAACAGGAAGTCGCCGCAGCCGCAGAGAACCTCACGTTCGACGGCTGGTACACGGACGCCGCGTTCACGCAGAAGTATTCCGACGGCATGGACGCCACCGCGCTCTACGGCAGATATATGGCGCAGATCACTTACGATAACGGGTATGAACCGCTATACACCGAACTTGTAACGCCGGGCGAAATGACCACCGCACCCGATACAAGAGTGGATGACTTCGTAAAGCGTTATATGGATGACGAGGACATCTCTTATTTGGATGCCGAAGGGAATGTGATCGATTTTGCGAAGGATAGCATTGATGGCAACATGGCTGTAACGGTTCTTTGGAAAACGCCGGGGCTCGTATATACTGCAATCGAAGGTCAGAACGATAAATATTATGTATCGAATATTGACAATGACGATTATATTACATACCCTGTTATATCTTTCCTTTCAAAAGACGTTAACGGCGTTGACCGTACTGGAAATGCTGTCAGCGGAGATGTGCTCGGAGTTGTGTTCGATAAGTTTGGGATTGGTCTGAATCATTCTCAAAACGCTACTAAAATCATGTTTGCGGACGGTATTGAATATATTAAAGGATTACAAATGGATAGCTCGACAGGCATGTCTCCAAGTCAGGTAAAAGAAATTGTGTTTCCTTCAACGCTCAAAATTCTGGAACAGTCTGTTTGGGGGTTCGGAAGTCTTGAAGGTTTGACTTTGCCCGAAAGTCTGGAAGTTGTAATAGACTGTTTTTGGAAAAATCATACAACAGGTTTGGATGGTTTTAGAAACGACGGATATGATTTTAGCATCACCATTCCTGCATCTGTAACGGATATGTCGCTGGTTCCCGCAAATCTCGACCTTTCTGAAAATTCGCTGTTCGAATATGAGAACGGAAGACTTTACAAGGTGGACAATAGCAGCAAAATTCTTTGTTCTGAATATCAGTCTAATATTACGGACGACAGACTGGTTGTAGAAGAAGGTGTCACAGGAATTACTGTAGGTATACTCAATTATCTTGAGTACAGCTATCTTTCTCTTCCGTCCACTTTTTGTGAAGTGGGGTATCATAATGCAGCAGAAAATTACAACAGCTACACCGGAAGTTTTCTGACTGCTTCGGTAATTATTAGTAATCCGAATAATGTTCCGGAGCCTTCGAGCTCCTCGTTGAGTTATGCGATCGTTGGAAATCTTGATGCGCTTGAGTATGTCATGATTAACCAGACGACGACTTCGTTGCCCGAAGGCGTCAGCGATTACGCTTTTGTTTCGACCTCCGGAAGTCCGTATAATTCAGACGAATTCCGGAAAAACGTAAAAGTCGTATTTGTAGGGGAGGTGGCAACCGGTAACAATATCTTCGTGCAGATCATTGCAACGAATACCCGTAATAACACGACGCAAGTCTTCGACATCAATACGCTGAAAAGCGGAGACAGTCTTACTGCATCTATAATTTTGCAAACTGTTGGCTTATCTGATGAAACGGCGGAATACAGCATTACAAGCCTTGGCGAAGCGTTTGCGGACGGCGCTGTTACGACAAATCAATACATAAATATCGATTATATCACGATTACAAGTGGATATACTTACGAAATCAATGAGGACGGAAAAACGGCTACCGTAACAGGATTTGATCAGGATGGTGCCGAAATCCTCGATAGCGGATTATATCGCGTCAACATACCTTCAAAAACGCCGGATGGCTATACAATAACTGCCATTGCCGCAGAAGCATTTATGGGAGAGAGCCGCATTCAGGAAATCTACATTGCGAACACTGTACAGTCCATTGGTGCGCGCGCGTTTATGAATACTTCAAATCTTGAATTGGTCGACATTGCGGCGGGAAATCTGAAGGATGAAGATGCATCGAATGATGGCTTGAAAACAATCGGTGAAAGAGCCTTTGAAAATATTGGCTGCATCTACACCGAGAGCACCGGAGAATGGACGGTCAATGAAGAGTTGCCTACGGTGGAAGTAGTCAATAAAAAAGTCAATGCGGTGACCATAAAAGTTCCTCTGTCCAACCTTGAATCTGTGGGAGCATATGCGTTTAAGTCTCTTGCAATCGCTACATTCGCGCCAGTTGAGGGCGAAGAAAACAGGTATATATGTTATGGGTTGAAAGGTGCTTTGACCGGTAGTTATATAGAAAGCGATCTTGAAGAAGGCGGTTTTTATTGGTACATGAGTAACGCGGGAAATAGCTATATGGGTATCCTGCAGTATGTAAAACAGGGTACTGAAACAGCCTCTGATGAAAGCAATGTCACTGTAATCGATGCAAGACTTATAGCGATTGCAGGTGGAGATCCCGCAACCGGTTTTAGGTTGCATATAGGCATATCGATGAGAACTGCAAGTTTTGCGTCGTTTGCTCCTATTCTGAAAACAGCTGTTGTTCGTTTTGAAGTAATGACCGGTTCGGTGTATTTCATAGATTATCCTATCGAATTCGGCGTTGTTTCAAAAGTACATGCAAACGCCTTTACCGATATGGGTAGCGAGAAGATATATTGGTATGGCCCGGAAGGTGATACTTGGCTGGCGCAGAGTGATCTGCAGAATCAAAGCAGCGAGATTTTCGAAGACGGCTGGTGGGAAGGTGTTCCTAATTCCCAAAATACCGTTACAAGCAATGCTAAAACAGATGGTAATACTATTTTAGGGCAATAAGAAACAGCATCCGCGCGGCAAAATGCCGCGCGGATAAAAGGTAAAATTATGAAAAGAAAAGGTTTGATAGTAGTCATTTTAAGTATGATGACGGTTTGTTTACTGTTTGCGGGATGTTCTGTACAGAATTTATCTTCTCCGCAAGATGTGATCAAAGACGCATACGGCAATACGGAATATACGATTTCTTTCAATTCAGAAGGTTTGGATGAGCCGATTGAGGATATCATATATACGGCGAACAGTATGCCTACGCTTCCGACGCCCACGCGAGTTGGATATGTGTTCGGAGGCTGGTATTTTGACGCATCATATACGAAACCGTATATGGATGGGATATTGCATTTGTATATGCGTGATGTGACATTATACGCAAAATGGGAAAGAGAGGCCTTTTCTGCAAATGGTACATACGAGATAGAATATACAGCTGAAATAGTCGAGGGAAGCGTGCGTGAAGGGACGCTCGCTTCCCTATACGGCTATAATAATTTGGCGGACGATATTATATCGGATGAAACATATATAGAAAAGTCGAATGACGGTTTCGTCTTGAAATTACAGTATGATTGCGGTGCTTTGGAACCGCTTACTATGTCGAGTTATCCGGCATATACCGTTAGCATTTCAGCGCTTACATCCGATTCGAGTATCTATATAGAGGATACGATCAATTCCTATACAGATACCGTAAAGACTCTTTTTATCGATATATCGGAAGAAAATCTTTCTGAACCTATCTATTTTAATGTTACTACAACGAATTGGCGCGTACAAGGCTTGACGGATGATGAAAGAATTCAAACAACTACTTCATATACGTTAAAATTTGAAATAACGAGGCTGATCGGTTTTTCTGAAGTGTTTGAAGATACATCTGTGCCGCTTGTGGACGGGTATTATTCTGCCCGTACTTATATAGCAGCGACGGATTTGAGCCAAACCATGGTTGAAAGTTTTAATCCTGTTTATTCCTATATTATCGCCGAAGACGGTAACTATACGCTTATCAAACCGTTTTATCCGTATTTCGGGATTGCGGAATATGAAATGGGCGGATTGCTTGAACCCATAAGCGCAAATTTTTATTATAGAATGAGTACGTTTATGCCTGTCAATGCTTGCTTCGGAATTGATATTTCAGAGTATGAAGGGCAGGAAGGAATAGCAACAGATTACTTCCCGGAAACATATCATGCAGATTATTATCGCGACTTAACGGTGGAATTTAATGCTGAAACGGGAAATATGTACTATATCATAGATCTAGGAAATAATTTAAATCAAGCGTTGGTTTTGTCGGGTTCACCTACCGGCTTTATGGAGACAAGTGTTGATATTGGTGAGGTACATCAGGTTCTGACTTTGGATACAGACCATGTGGTAAAAATTACAGGAATAGATTACGAGCCGATCACCGGTGACTATTTTACATATGAGGAAGAGTTCCAATATTATCCCGGCGCATTGTCTGATCTGAATTCCCGCGGGCTTACCTATGATGCAACGGAACAAATGGGTCTATCGACAAGTTTAATCAATTATTTTTATACGGCGACAAGTGCAAATTCCGAATACACGGCGCGAACAGCTTATAGTAGTAGAATCACTTATTCTGCAACGGATGCGACGAATGCGCGTTCTGTGGCTGATTCAAGATATCAGATAGCTTATCTTACAGCAACTATGCAGATATACGGATATGATGTGAAAGAGGCGGCGACAACAAATAAAAAGTTATACGCCGATGAGATGACTCTTAGTACCTTTACGACCGCAAATATTCGTGAGTGGAATGAGATACGTGTAGGGAAATCGCTTGCGAACGGAGAAACAGTAAATGTATCACAACTTTTTGCGGAAAAAGTCAACTCTAAATACAATTTCACAGGAGTGACGTGGCAGGCATATGCTATGAATAGAGGCAATGTAGATTTTTCATCGCCTGTTACTGTTGAAAGTTCGTTTGTGTTTGACAGAGAACTTGCAATATTATTTACTTACAATGACGGTAATAGTAAGGCGACATGTCTTGTTGAATTGATTTTTGAGTCTGAACCGGAATTGGAAATAGTGAATGATTATTATGGCTGGCATCTGAAAGATGGGGAAGATGATGTATATGTTTCCGATAGCCTTTTTGAATTGCACAGCAGGGTATATTATCCGTATATTTCATATCAGTGGGGATATACATCAGGCTCACTGGCAGGACAATTATTTAATACGGAAACTTATGTCAATGACACGGGTGTAAATGTTGCGAGAGTGGGCCGGTATACATTGTCGGGAGGGAATTATCAGCTCGACAGTGTACCGCGCAACACGCTTGAATTTACAATGGGCAATGATTACTATTTGCTTGCTTTTCAGATAACAAATGTTTACGGCGAGCATAAGATAATCTATTTTGAATATACAGCATCAGAAAGTGAAACATATTCTATAACAGATAGCTCCGACGGGAATGGGAATACATACGCATCAGGCGAATTTGAATATGAAAATGATGGAACTGTAAAGCCTGTGGAAGTAAGTGTGTCCGAATTTATGACAGCAAATAATATGGAAACGTTGCTCTCCCGCGAATTTTATTATCACACAGGAACGACGACGGCTCGCATGAATTGTCTGTATTATAGTATTTTTACAGATTCTCAAATAGAAAAAAATGCTGCATATTCCGATGTTGCAACTTTGATTGAAGATGTGAAAAGATACAGTGAAGGCAGCGGATATACAATCATTTCAATCGTATATGGATACGGCGATAATCGTATTTATGCAAATTATGTCTGCAGAGTAACTTTCGGCGGAACGTTGACTTACAGTCAAATGGAGCATGACGAATACTTTACAGATTATGTCTATACGATAAGTCCGAAGGCAATTTATGGATATAATGGTGAGCTCATTGGAAGTTATAACGTATCTATCAGAAAGTATGTTTCAATGGAAAGCACGGAACTGATGTCTGCTTATTCGTCGCAAAATCATTATTCGCTTACTAGTATCGGAGGACAGCGGGAATTGATTTTCAGCAGTACAGGCAAATACAGAATATATTATACTTATACCGTTGCGGCTGAGGTATTACATGGCGTCGACACGTTAACACTTGAGTTTTACGAGGATGTTTATGTATATGACGGTAAAGGCAACGTAACCATAACTTATGTAACAGATTCTGAACATCCTTTTTCTGATCAAATTATGAGTCAGGCGACGCGTGTAACTGGAGATGACGGAAAAGTATATTATCATTATACCGTAATTTATAGTTTGCTAAATGGGATGACAACGCTTTCTCAAAAAGATTTCGTAGCGTCGCAGGATTTGTTGTTTGGCTGGTCAATGTCGCTTAACGGAGCTCCGACAGAATCGAGTGTGGTTTCATCTGGCTCAACGATTACAGATTATATCGCACGGTTTAATAATAGGAATGCTTATATATATACAATTTGGGATCCAGGTATCACTATTAAAGCCGAAGCGGAAGGAAATAGTACGATAACAAGGACATATACTCGTTCAGACAATGGTTATTATGTTATTAATTTATCTGATTTTGCTGCAAATCCTCCCGTCGGATATGTGTTTGTCGGTTGGACAGGCGGATTTTTAGGAGACGGCATATTTACAGGACCACAGAGAATAGGTGTTATCGATTACGATAGAGAGGATTTGTCCGATTATCTGACGATAAGAGCTGTATTCAGGCAACAAATTTCTGTCTCCTACTTTGTAAATTCCGTATATTCCTCAAGTGCTTTCCGTAACGAAATTGTAACAGATGGATTCGCAGTAACAACTGAGCGCGCGGCAACTGCTCGCGAAGGATATAAATTCCTCGGATGGAAGCAAGCTACGGCATTTGATCAAAACGGAGATGTAATTGAGATATCCGATGAATATTTCGATTTTTCCAATGTAATTACAATGGAAATGGCAAATACGGAGATAGGGACAAGGCAAGCTATCGTGTTTGTCGCCGTGTTCGAGGATGCGGAGGGCAATCTCGTATGGTGAAAAGAAGAAACCTTTTTGTTGTGGTCATAGCCGCCTTATGTATGCTGATGAGTCTGTTTGCCGCCCTTATGGGCGGAGGGCTTACGGCATATGCGGAAAGCCCCATACAAGGAGAGAACGGCACATATTCCGTTCCCGTCAATTTAAACGGACTTGCAATGGGCGCGGATAATTTCTCTTCCTCGGCAACCGTCGAAAAGAGCGGCGAAAATTATTATATGACCTTCGGGCACAGTTCGTCTATATCGGACATGGTTCTGGAAAGCGGCAATATGCAGACGGGTTACACCGTGCGGACGGCGAACGGCTGGACGTATTACACCTATACCATGTCCGCCGAGCGTTTGCAGAGCAACCTTTCCTTTTCGGCGTATATCAACGCCATGAGCAGAGATGTCAGCTTTACCATTACGTTGAATCTTTCTGACGGCACGCGCACGGGAGATTATGTTGACGTCGGCGAACGCCCCGCGGAGTACGTTCCCGTCATCCAGACGACGGCGGGCAGGGAGTACGAGGCGTCGCGCGGCTCGGTATTTCCCATACCTTCCGCAACGGCAGCGCTGGGCGATAAAAATCTTGACGTGAGTATTTCGGCGTATTACGTTCAGGGCGGCGAGCGGACGGACGTGGCAATTGCGAACAATTCCATAACGCTGGAAAACGTAGGGGAGTACCACGTCGTGTACCGCGCGGAGAGCAGTACATATCTCACCAACCTCGGCAATCCGACCTACACCGAATACGACGTGGCGATAACCTCTGTTGCGGGCGGCAGCACGCTTGCAAAGTTCGAGGACGCAAGCGGCGTGCTTGCAGAGGGAACGTCATTGCTTGCCAGCCGCATCACGGCGGGAAGCAGCGTTTTTGTGACGGCGGCAGATAAAATGGCGAGCATTGCGGACAACTTCGAGGTGTTCGGCGTTTCACTCGTCGGAACAGACGGAACGCAGGTAACGCCGGGCGGAAATATCACGCTGTATTTGCAGGCGGATATGACCTACGACCGCAACGAAGTCGTTGTCTATCACATGGCGGACGACGGCACTCTTACGGAGATCGCCGCCGACGGTTACGGGCGATATGTGCGGTTCGATACGGACAAGACGGGAACGTTCATCGTCTGTATTCCCGGTGTGGCGTTTGTCATGCCGATGTGGGGGTATGCCGTGATCCTCGTCGCATGCGTGCTTGTGGTTGCTGCGGCTGTAACTGTTACGGTCATACTTGTCCGCAGAAAGAAGAGAAGGGGAAAATCGAAGTAAAATACGAATGGTCGACGATAGGATAAAGGCGGGACGAAACAATGTCCCGCCTTTATGTCTGCTCGCCTGAGGATAAAATGCCGGACATGATGATCTGCCGTCGCGGACCGATCTTTTCCACCGTCCGCGCGGTACGACGATTTTTCTTTACAAAACGCTTCAGGCATATTGATTTCCCGTCTGTTTTATGTTACAATGCGTGTGTACCGACACACCGATACGCGCATTCGCAGTTGACGCAAGGAGGCATGCCGCCCTGTACGGCGGGGCGGCCGATAGGGTATGGCAGATCATATACGGATCCGCGGCGCGCGGGTCCACAATCTTAAGAATATCGATATAGACGTGCCGCTTGGAGAGATCGTAGGCATAGCGGGCGTGTCCGGTTCGGGCAAATCGTCGCTTGCGCTCGGCGTACTGTATGCCGAAGGGTCGCGCAGATATCTCGAAGCGCTTTCGACATATACCCGTCGCCGCATGACGCAGGCGGCGAAAGCGCAGGTGGACGAGATACTGTACGTGCCTGCAGCGCTCGCGCTGCATCAGCGTCCCGCTGTCCCCGGGATACGCAGTACGTTCGGTACGGGGACGGAGCTTCTCAACAGTCTGCGTCTGATGTATTCGCGTCTTGCGAGTCATCGCTGCCCGAACGGACACTATGTTCCTCCGACGCTTGCCGTCGCGGCGGAGCAGGAATTGGTGTGCCCCGAATGCGGCGCGCGATTCTATGCTCCGTCGGCGGAGGACCTCGCGTTCAACAGCGGCGGCGCATGCCGCACGTGCGGAGGAACGGGTATCGTGCGCACGGTGGACAGGAGCACGCTCGTGCCCGACGAGAGCCTGACGATAGACGAGGGCGCCGTCGCGCCGTGGAATTCTCTTATGTGGTCGCTGATGACGGACGTGTGCCGCGCTATGGGCGTGCGCACGGACGTGCCCTTCCGCGATCTTACGGACAAAGAAAAGGAGATAGTTTACGACGGCCCCGCGGAGAAAAAGCATATTTTATATCGCGCTAAAAATTCGGACGTTGCGACTGAACTGGATTTTACGTATTACAATGCCGTATATACGGTGGAGAACGCGCTCTCCAAAGTAAAGGACGAAAGCGGTATGAAAAGGGTGGAACGGTTCTTGAAGCAAGGTCCGTGTCCCGACTGCGGCGGCACACGGCTGTCCGAGCGCGCACGCGCACCCAAACTGCGCGGCATATCGCTCGACGAGGCGTGCCGCATGACGCTCAGCGAACTTTCAGCGTGGACGGACGGCGTTCCGGGCAGCCTGCCCGAGGAAATGCGCCCCATGGCGGAAAGCATATGCGAGTCATTCGGGACTGTTGCAAAGCGGCTGAAAGATCTCGGACTCGGATATCTTTCTCTCGACCGCGCCTCCTCCACGCTCTCGACGGGGGAGAGACAGCGCATGCAGCTTGCCCGAGCGGTACGCAACCGCACGACGGGAGTGCTGTATGTGCTCGACGAGCCGTCGATAGGATTGCATCCCGCAAATATAACGGGGCTGACGGACGTCATGCACGATCTCGTTGCCGACGGCAATTCCGTAGTGCTCGTCGACCACGATACGCAGATACTCAGAGCGGCGGATCATATAATCGAGATGGGACCGGGCGCGGGCGCGGGCGGCGGCAGGGTGATCGCGCAAGGTACGGTCGCCGAGCTTGCGGCATGCACGGATTCAATGATAGGTCCTTTCCTTCGCGACGACGGTCGCGGTTCGCTACGCCGCCGCGTACCGTCATCCGAGCTGTTCGCGAAGGGGACGCTGTATCTGTCTACAGA
>OJMH01002467.1_pt1 | contig 15432 bp, 9 predicted proteins | sample 1597111 | NCBI WGS metagenome assembly OJMH01 (sample SAMEA2452115, study PRJEB22498) | human gut metagenome | reverse complement strand
CCCACGACACCGAACAGTTCTGAGGCTTCGAGATCAACTCTCTCAACTCAGCATTCTCATCACACGGATCCATGGAAGGCATCAGATAACGATAGTTGGTGTTGTTCATGATCGGAATCACCTCCGTCTCTGGCTGAACTCCCTTGTATCGCACCACGCTCGCCGTGATCTCCTCAAACTCCTCGGGAGCCCAATCCGCGTAGAACGTGAATTCCAACTTGTACCTGCGTTTTCCACTTCCTCCGTGAATCGTCTTGCAGGACTGCTTGAAGTACTCCAGACGCTTCTTGAACTCCTCACTCTTCACATCACGTGACGTTCCCTTCGCATCGCCCCACTTGCTCAGATACTCCAAATAACCCTTTTCATCGCAACTGAAGTCCGATTTCTCATCCGTCGGATCCTTCGGATACGCCTCCTTCCCATTGAAGGCGACTGCTCCAATGACCAAATACAACCATACAAATGAACACAGAGCCATATGGTTGATACGCAAACCTAGTAGTTCCATCGGAAATAAGACTCTTTAGGCTAACAATAATTGTGGAGGAAGGATACTACCGTTTCATTCATTATGGAGAATCGCGGTTATTATAATGAGTCCATATCATTTTTCTATAATCCATTCTCTTATATCTTCTATTCCAGTAATGCCAATGAAATGGGATCTAGGTCACGTACCGATCATCATCTTGATAGTCATTCCTTTGTTTCCTATAGTTTTTCTGAATCCCTTTTTACCGTAGCAATCATAAGGGACTACTAAAGTGTTACTTCATTCATTGCTCTCTGTACCAGTAATTCTCATGTAGAACTGTCAGATTCATTCATTCTCATCTATCCTATCATTCTATCATGTGTTCTAATTGCATTCCTCATTTTATTGATCCTTCATCGATAATCAATATATCATCATACCTCGAATTCGGAAACAAGTTCATCATACTCCTTTTGCTGATGACATCCATACGCCAATCGTGGTGTATCCCCTCTGTAGGTCCTTCGCAATGTAGTGAGAATTTAATAGTTTTGCTTCACTTTACAACCTACCATTGCGATTACGAATAGCGATCTCTTCTAGTTATTCTCTCATTACGAGCGGATCACCTATCGTTGTTATGGATTACTCGTTCATCGTTTTTCAGTAGATCATTTGCCTCATCCAATAATACCATCCATTTCAACATTATTGTCACATTCTTTACCTCCATTACTCCTTTGGTCGCCAGAATGATCCTATACTTGGAGAACAATCAATTCTGAACTGTATCTCTTGGAAGTGTATTATGATAGTAAAACGCTCCTTTCCTTAATTGTCTCCTTCCACTCGTGTTCTCTCACTTCCACTTCAAACAACCCTCTCTACAACAAACACTTCATTTCAACCTTCTCGCTAGTACCATTGAAGACGCCGAAACAACATTCACATAACAGGGCTGGTACGAGGGAATATCAAACGAATGCAACGTCTGCTTGTGTAGCCTCACCCAAACACCCTCCGCATTCCCTTCTTCGGACACTCCCAGAAACAGAAAACCAGCCGGAATTGTGCCCACCACCTTCCCTTCCATTTTTGGTTCTAATCGAACGTTATGGTTAACACTCCCTCGTGGATACACCGACTGATAGATGCTGGCGTCCTCGGGAACACACATCGGATCGTATCCGTGCTTCTCCACCATCAACCAGCTGTGACCGCGTCGATCATTCAGAAGCGCCCACGTTCCCTCACTCGTATACACAATATCCTTCGCCGCCACCTTCATTTCTACATTCCAATCTGGTCATTTCCCCTACTCGGTGGAATGATGGACGTCATATTTCGAGCCAAACTCGGACTGTCTCGCACACCGCTTCGTATCAAGCTGATAAAGTAGGTAATCTTCGGTGGCTGCAGAACCGACACGTTTTCTCCTCCTGACTCGCACGCCCACTCCACTCCTACCAGTAATTCCCCTGTCTCTCCGTCGCGCATTAAACCGAACCAACTGTTGGACTGCCGCATTCATGTGCATCGTTCGTGTTGACTCAAACTGCATCCATCGCATCGCGCAAGCCTACTCTCATGCCTCTCCAGTTCTCCCACCTTCTTCGCGGTCGCTCGTTGCAGCGGATCAGGTACCAGCAAGGCGCGGATGAAATCCTTCGCATCCTCCGAAACGTTCTCCCAGTCGTTCCGATAGAATTGAAAATCCCCATTCACCACCATGCGCAGGGCTGTAAGCTCGTTTGTTTGTGGAAACGGCGGGTATCCGCACAATCTGTACTTCAGCCAACTCCTTCACCTATACAGAATGAAGGTGATCACTCCCAGCGACCACATGTCCACTGCAGGACCATAGCACTCACCGCGAATAATCTCTGGAGCAGTGTATCCCGGAGTGCCGCAGAGCGTCTTCAACCCCTGATTGCTGTCCGCCTACCGTTGACCTCTTACCGATCCTCTCACGTGCGTCGCAAAGCCGAAGTCGGCAATTCGGATGTTCAGGAAATCGTCCGCAGACTTGAGCAAAATGTTCTCCGGTTTCAAATCACGGTGAACAACGTGCCTCTCGTGGCAATAGCGCAGCGTGTACAGCAGCGTTCGCACCAGATTCTGTGCCTCACGTTCACTGTAGCACTTTCGCTTGCTGATCGCCTCAAATAGCTCTCCACCCTCTGCCAACTCCTCCACGATGTAAAAGTTGTCGTCGTCCTGGCAAAACTCCTTCAGTGAGATGATATGCGAATGGTGCTCTTCGCCATTTCCTCAAAACTCATTTTAAACCATTTCATTTATCATACCCTCTTATTCATTATTCCATCCTCCTTTAACTCCTATTTCACGTCCATCACCCTCATCACCACTCATCCCTGCTATTCATTCCTATTATCATCCATGTTCTTTATGCATCCATTCCCATCCCATGCTTCCTCTTAGCCACTTCCATCACACTCCTATCCATTTCCATTCCAATCCTCTCATTCCATTCCATTTCATCATTCCCATTCATTTGCTATTTCTCTTTTGACTCCTTATTCTCACACGTTCAGTTGTACCTTCTCCCTTCATTATCAAGCCTTCATTCTGTTTTCACTCATTCCTACGCTTTTCATCGATTCCTATCATTCTTCATTTCTATTCAATGGTACTGATATCATTCATCTCATTTCTTCTCTTCTCATCCTGATCACTTCACTGTACCTCCTTTCATTCTCTATTAACCTAGATTCTATTCTATGTTCCATGTACTATGATTTGAGCATCTCCTATCCTTATTTATCCCTCATCACTCTTCTATTCTTCTATTCCATCTCATTCTATTCATATTCATATTCATTCTCTCCTATGCCTATTCATTTCATCGTTTCTCATTCCTCTATTCGCCATCACACTCAACTTCTCATTTCCATTCATTTTCATATCAACATACCCTATCCTCTCTCTTCTTTTATGCTATCCCGTTTCTATTCTGTAATCCATATTTCTCTCCATCCTCCCTCATTATTCTACTCCATTTTCATTCATCCTCTCATTCCCTTTCTCTATCTTTTCATCATCTACTCATCATTCTTCCCATTCATTCCTTTCCACATCATCCTCTCTGTCCCATTCTATTCTCATTCCATCCTTCATCCATTTCCATTTCAACACCACTCTCCTTTCCTCTTCTTCCTCTCTCTTCTACATACAACTCTTAGATTCGATTCTCTCCTTCTATTGTCCTCTTTGTTCCCAGACTCCTTTCTATTATCATTCTCCTCATACATCTCTATTCCATTCTTCCTTATTTATTCACGCAACATCTATTCAATTCATTCTCTTCTCTCCTATCCTTTTACTCACATTCTATTGAGCTCGAGATTGTTGTATTCGGCAGAAGAACTCCAATCTAACAAAAGCAAGAGTCAACTATTGGTCCAAAGAGAGCTCGGATTGTACCTGCCGAATTGTGAATTGTTCATAACTCCAGCTCCTTCAATTTGGATACTATTCCTTTTCCGACTATACAGTGTTTGACATTCACTGCCTTCCATCCATTCATCTTGGCCATTTCTACTCTCATTTTGGACCTCTCCTTTCATTGATTAGCTTGGTTTGTTGGATTCTATGAGTTTTCATATTTCCCTCGATTCGAGTCTGTAGATATTGGCAAGATTGCATTCCTCGTCTGTCATTCGGTTGTCTTTCAGAGTGACTGAAGGAACGGCTTTACAGCCTAGACTTACCAAATCGGCAGTCCATTCTCCTTGAGAACAATGTGTTTGATGAGGATGATCGGTATGAACGGCAAACCGTTGATCAAGAACCCTGGAACTACAAGAACACACTGACCATGAGAAGGGTGGTTGGACGCTAATTGAACGCCAAGATCTCCGTTCCCTGATACGCTTTACCGGCAATGGAGATTACTTCAGACATATCGGTTCTGTTCTTCTTGAGAGTACTCTTTTGACACGACGGTCATCTATTTATTCCCAACTTGTCATCCAGCGGAGTGGATATGGAAAAGGAGTATGGGAACGACTACTTTATGTACGTGTATTCCCTCAAGTGCCTATTCTCTCCTTTCATCATTCGATGCGACTAGTCTCGAATCTGTCGTACAAAGCAAAAGTCAGTATATATGAATAGTGGTCGTTGTTGTATTGTAACAATCGCTATTCAATCATCACTACAATGATATCATATGGAATTCCAAACCAGCAGCATCTGGATGAAGACTTGTCATTTCGTACTCGTTGCCTGATAATCATCATTCCTAATAATAGTCACATAATGTAGCGAAGAATTCATCCCCATCTTATTACCTATTCTCGCCTTTCAAGCAGTATCCTATGAATGGAGACGCTAATTGCTCACCTATCCATTCTATTCCAATTGAGTTGCCACTATTAACAAACACCCATCAAACCTTCACCTTCTTCGACACAGTCTTCTTTGCCGCCTTTTTCACCGTGCTGCTGCTCTTCTTTCCCTTCGCTCCGCCAACCGCCTTTGCCTTCTTGTTTGTGCGCATCAGAATGAACACAACCACCACAATCGCTGCAATCGCCACCAGAACAAGAATCACAATCGTAGCCACAGAAATGCAATACCCGCTCGCCTTCTCCCACACACCATCCTCTGCTCCAAGCACACATGCACGTTGTTGCGTTCCCACATAGCTTCCCTGACTCGAACACTCGTACGTCGCCACCTCACCCACATTCGTTCGTCCAAACACGCCCTCCGCCGCACACTGTCCCACACGCACCTGGATGGTGATAGTCGTGGAGGCAGTGCCGCCTGGGTTGGAACCGTAAATGGTGTAAGTCGTCAGTTCCGATTCCTCCGTCGGTGTTCCGCTGATCCTTCCCGTTAGCGAATCAAGCGTCAAACCCGCTGGAAGTTGCGTATTCTCCTCCAGTGTCCACTCCGTCACAATGTTCATGTACTGAGGGGTCGTCGTCTCCGCTGGCACATCCTTCACAAACGTAAATCGGTTGCGGTTGTAGCGAATTCCGAACGGAACGCGGTACGAACAATGGTCCAGATTCACCTCCGATAAAACTCCATTCGAGCAGATGCGGTAACTGTAGCCGCGGTAGCCCATAGGACAAGAGGATGGGGAGATCTGACCCTCCGAAACGGTGGGATAGTCGTCGACTCCCTCGCAGACCGTTCCCGTCGCCTTACAGTATTGAGTGATGTAGGATGACAGGTACACAGCGGAACTAGCCGCATCGTCCACCTCAAACTTGAACTCCTTGAAACTGGCAATGGCAACGGGAATGTCCCAAGCACAGCGGTCCAAAGCCACCGTCGACTGGTCCAGCACAGCCAACATTGACGTGAAGTCCTCTCTCTCCTGCATGCGTCCATACACGGAGAAACCGTACGAGGTGCGCGCGTACACCGTCTGCATGGCAAAACTGTTGAACTTGCTTCCCTCCAGATTCTCCACCGTCCACCGGATGTATGTTCCAACCGAGTTCGCCTGGTATCCATAGGTTACGGGAGAAAGATCGAACAGTCCCTCTAAATTGCTCACCGTTGAGGGCGTTGTTCCATCCAAACTCGAAAAGGTGTCTACCACAATGGAGCAGTCGTTCACTCCAAACACGCCTGTCGCGTCAAACACAATGGGAGTAGAGGAAGACTGTCCAAGAGGACGGTGAATCTCAAAGGCAATCGTGTTGTCGCCCGTTACTACACCACTTGTCGCCAAAATGACGTGGAACTTGGAAAACACTGTAGAATCATGAACCGCGATAGACTCGGTGGAGGAATCATAGTCCTCGTTCAGATTGAATCGGGCAACCGTACGTCCGTTGAAGTAAGCAACCACTCCTCCGGTATAGCAAACACGCACGTTCAGAACCTGATACACGGTGGCGTCGGGAACCTCAACCGTTCGTCGCAGATACACGGTCACCGCCTCCGAGTTGCCAATGCTCGCAGCCTTCACAGTTTTCCACGTAGAGTCGTCAAAGCTGTTTTCATTCCATCCATCCGCAACGTCGCTCTCGCTGCTGTAGAGCTTCCAGTCGTCGTATTCGATTTGGAAGGGAAGCAGGGAACTGAAGTGGGTGGAAACGGAAGGGACGCCCGACTTCACCTGACCCATCTCGAATCGCATCTCACCCAAATCCACGGAAAGGTAGTAGCCCGCTGGATTGGACCATCCATTGCTATTGGAGTCGAGAAGCAGCAGAGTGTAGAGACCGTGGTTCAGACAGAAGTCCACGTAATTGAGCGAAGATGAAGTGCGGAAATGGTCGTTGGAGGACACGAGCGTTCCGGATGCCGTCATCCCAGAGTACAGCTGATAGGACGACTGGATCGGATTGGAATCGGTTCGAGCCACCAGTGTAATCAGGGACTTTCCTCCCGTGCATACTTCTACGGCTATGCTTGTGACGGCTGACGACGACTCTCCGTTCACCTTTCTTGCCGTAATCGTGTAACTAGCGACCGATTGAATCGTGGTGGGCGTTCCCGAAATCATTCCAGTGTAGGGATCCAGTGTGATTCCGTTGGGAAGCGTCGGAGAAACGGTGTAGTCCGTGTAATACTCGCTGTTCGGCATCTCTTCAGCCATCTCAATATTCCTGTAGGTGGCAATGGAGGCCGAATAGGAGAGGGCGGGGATGGAGTCCGCTACGGCGTCACTGCGCAAATCAATGCGACCCGTTCGCCAGTAGCAACTGCTCGAGTCTCCCGTTCCAAAGTTCTCGAAACGATACTGGTTGTAGGGCGTGTCGTTCTGGAGCCAGATGCGCTTCTCCTGCCCCGGAATCGACCAAGTCATTCCCGTGACCGTAAGCAGTGTCGTCCAATCATCGGAATTCGTATTGCGGGCCTTGATCACGACGTTGCGGAGGGAGTAGGAGTTTTCAAGATAGTAGCGCTGGAGAATGACCGAGGAGATCCATTCGCGACGCTCCTGATTGAACACGATCTGGAGGTAATTGTCGGCACAGGTCGAGTAGTACATATTGTACGAGTAGTAGAAGTTGAATATCGACGACGGACTGCCCGAGATGGACGAATACGTTACCGTGTAATCGAACACACGAGACTCCGAATTGGATCCCATCAGACGGAACGCGGCATCAAACACAGAGGTGACTTGAGTGGACGAAATGGAAACCAGGGCAATGGCCAATGTGTTGGTTCCCTGCTGGAGATAGTTGGTTCCTGTCACCATGGAACGAGCCGGGAGAGATACTAGGCGATACAACACATCCGTGTACGAATTGTCGGAGAGACTTGAGGTAGACAACTCCCCCGTAACGCCGTTTCGGAACATTTCCACTCCATTCAGATAGACAATACAACCGTATTTGTAGCGAAGCGAGAGAACGGCACCAGCAACTTCACTGAGGGAAGACACTGTGAATGTGTGCTTGTAGAGTTGAATCTGATTGGAGGAATCGGGGAAGGATCCCATCGACCCAGTGGACCAACCGGAAACATCCGAACCCGTCCAGGAAGAAGGAATGGACCCCATCGTGTAGGACCAACTGTCATGGGGAGGCACAGAGAAGAGAGTGTTGAACATGTACGTCGATGGCAGTCCGAGAGTGGCGTCGTACTTGGCTCGCAACACCGTGTCGTACTCATCCGCAGAAAGCATGGCTCGCACATACAAGAAGGAGAGAGACTGCCAGTAGTTGAGCGAACTCGAAGAGAGTGTCACCGAATAGCTGCTTCCCGTAAGACAGAGCGTGGAGGACCAGTCCTGGCTTGCCACCTGTCCCGAATTCGAGGCAATCGTGAGAATTGCATTACCGGAAGCGTCCGTGATGGTGAACGCTTCATAGGTTGCAGAGGTTTTGTAGGTGCGGAGAATCGTCACCATCGTTCCCTGACAACTTGTAAACTGGAGAGTAAAGGAACCGGAATAGGTCGCAGATCCCATCGCAGACTGAACCGTATAACTGACGGTCGACACCTCATTGGAGGAACCGCTCAGCGTACAGGTCGAAGAGTCAAAGGTCAGTCCCGCCGATGGTGTTGGGGAAATGGTACATCCTGTCCACTCCGTCGAAACGGGACGAATCAATACGGACTCGTAGGTGGCATATGCCGTGTAGCTCGACTGTGGATACTCAATGTTTGTGGGCATTTGGATGTTGCAGACAAGAGGCTGCAGCTCGTACGTGTAAATGGAGGAAGAGGAGGATCCCGAGATGGTTGCGCGATAGTGGGAGAATAAACCCGAACTGAAGTAGCCGTAGTAGACTGAGTACTCCGATGCCGTGTGAACCGCATTGACCACGGTGATGACGTTGGTGTAGGAAGAGCCATCGTCGCTTCCTTGCCAGATAAAGTCGGTAGGCGTGTAGGTCGTCGACGTGGAAGGCCACAGTCGGATTCCGTTCACAAAGGGAGTAGGACCTCCAAAGGCGTAAACGAGGTTGGAAGGGGTCGCTGACGAGGTCTGCGAGTAGTAGTTGGACTTGGTGAAATCGAAAGCCTGTGTGGGATTGGATCCTCCCGATGCCGTCAGCGTTACATCATCTGCGTAAATGAAGCACTGCGTTTCCAGGGCAGATGGAGCGTATGTAGCCAGCCACGCATCAAAGTCCACCGTGGACTGTCCTTCTGCAGAGGTAAAGTGGATTTCAATGGCAAGAAAAGAAGAAGAGGAGGCCACGTTCGCTCCAGGTCGCAAAATGCGGTGATACTCGAGAGTGGAGTAGGATCCCGTGGCAAGCGTCGAGGGGGAGAGCGTTCCTTCGGGGAGATTGTCGCGATACACTTCTACTCCGTTGATGTAGGCTGCAATTCCGTAGCGATAGTTGAGAGCCAACTCATAAGCAGCCATGTTCGTAATGCCCGCAAAGCTCTTGCGCAAGTACTGTACACCGGAAACGGCCGTGGTAACCGATCCGAGTGTGACCGTATTCCACGTGGAGTCGGCGAAACTCACATCCGTCCATGAACCACTCACACTTCCAGAGGTAAGTTTCCACTCGGAAGCAGTGTCCACAGGCAAATAGAGCGAAAGCGTGTAGGATTCGGAGGACTTGGCGGTGAGATAGTTCTTGAAGACTGCGTTTCCGTGCTTCCCTTCAATCTTCAGCCAAGAGCCAGAGGTCCAGGAGTCTCCATAAGAATCCAAAAGAGTGAGTGTGTATTGATTGTTGGTGGATGCAGTGAGGCATGACTCAATTTCGCGCGTCGAACTGTTTTCAAACGTCGGACTAGTTTGCAGGAGCGTAGAGCCGTCGTAAATCTTGAAGGACTCCTCGCTAGCCCAGGTCATGGACTTCTTGGTGAACTTCACATACACTTCACCCGAGGAACACGTCAAATCCGAAAGGCTTGTAGCCACTACATGTCAGGGAAAATCAAGATACCAACGCAACAGCATGGTAATGAGAAGATACATTCGCTTAACGTTATTTACAATGAATTAAGAAATAGTGAATGGAAAGACAAGATGTGTGTTTGTGAATGCCAGCTGATTGGCTGGCTGGATTTGTCCAATCATTTTGCATCTTCAAATACGCTGTGTTTTGGAGTGTTGCCGTTGCTTCCATGAGTAGAATAGGGCGTGTATAGATGGTTCGTTGCATCTGTGAATGGAAAGAGGAGATGGAGTCATGAATGTGATTGGATGGAACGGATGTAGCCACGAGATCTACGTTCCTTGTTTGGTTTGTTGCACTTGGAGGATGAATAATAGGAAGAAGAATGGAAAGATGATGTGTTTCGTGATGATCGGAAGATTGAATTTGCTGTGATACGGATCATAGATTTCAATCACAGTATTGTCACAATAAAGGACAGTTCCATGAGGGTTGCGCGCATATTACGATGGTATTATATATACCATTCCCTTTATAGACTTGTGCACTGTTATTATTACTCTAACTGTACCATCACGAGACATCAGCCATTCTTCTAAACCACAATATTCTCCACAAGTCCACGAGTCATCATATATCAAACGAACCATACCTCATCGCAGATGAAAACACCCAACCAACATGCAGACAAACGCTCCCATCCTACTCTCATCCCCCTCATCCCTTCCAACTACAACAAGGAGCATTCCCATCATTAATTCCCTCAGTTTGAATGAAGTGTCGATACTGGCCCGTGATTGCTAGTTTCCTCCTCATTTCCATGTTGAGGTATACCCTATTTGAGTGGGAAACGCCATCCAGGACGATGGGCACCATAACCCCTCCTTTACCACAGCGTTCACCAGATGATATATGCCAGATTATCGATTCGAGATTGTTTAACGCATCTTCTCGTGAACTACTTGTCCATAGCTACAATGGTGGTCTTGGACACAAGTTTATCTCCCTTTTCTATTCCCTTACCTACGCCTTACTTACGGGGAGGCGTTTTCGAGGTATGGCGTGTTCGTTGCTGTCAATCCGTAGTGAATCTCCCCATTCCTGTATGGAGTGTAACTGATAACTGTTTAACACCCTATCGCTTTAATGATCTCCAATCAGTCCTTCGCGGTGTGCGTTTCACCTATCGCAACCACACCAAGCTGGACACTGTTCAGTGTTCTCTCTATTCTGGAAACGAAACCCTGGAGTCCATCTTCGGAGATCGGAATATTGTTCTTTATGACTGCAGATTCAACCTCAAAATCCTGAACTCTCCCCAATACCTGAGTCAGTTACAGCATCTGGGACTGATGGGAGCCAATGACTCGTTCGAGGATTACCAGAAGCGAATGATGCGAATGCTGATGAAGCCAAACGAAAAGCTGGACCAAATCATTACCAAGTTCCAGAAAACCCATTTTGCAAAGCACAAGGTGGTCGGTGTTCAAATCCGAATGGGCGGCTGCTTGGCGAACACGCAAGAGAAGCAGGAGATGATGTCCGTGGAGGAACTGAAGCAGCTTCCCGCCTTCATCCGAAGAGAAATCAGTATCATGGGATACCGACCCGAAAAGACGGTGTTGTTTTTGTCAACAGATTCGACAATCGCGGACAATTACCTGAAGGAACAACTGGGGAAAGAGTTTCGTATTGTAGAACAGCGCGTGTTCAGTCGCAATCACACCAAAGGCTTCGCGAAAACGGAACCTACCATGGGAGCGCTTATGGATATATGGCTCTTGGCAAATTCGGATGGACTGATCACGTGCAAGGGAAGTGGATTCGGAAGAGTCGCATCCATGCTGAGTTATTCAAACAGGAAAGTCGAGTATCCCGTTACACATAGACCAGCTGCCCAGTTTAACATAACGAAGAGAAGGTGTTTTGGCGTTGTGGGCTTGTGATATGTTTGTTTGTGATCGATGTGGATGGGATGTTACGTGATTGGGGAGTATCTACTCATTTTTGTAACTCCATTGAGTGGGAACTATCATTCTATGGCTAGCTATCCGTGTATGAACCACTGAATCATGGAATCGAGGATGCATGAGTATCGGTTTTCTTTCGACCGGAATGTTAACATGGATATTCATTACATTCCATCAACAAAAGTAGCCTTCATGATCGCGAACAGGTCAATAACCGCGGTAATTATCTATAAATTGCAACGCGCTGCATTTGTATTCCAATGGACGAACAATGGATTAGGAAATGGGTGCGATTCTATTTCCTCTATTTCCTAAGCTCATTCGTCTTCTACACGTGGCAACTCATTCCATCTGTTTCTCTCCTTGCACGGAGTGTTTCAATCGACTACAGATGCAATGGGAAATCGGCTCCTCCATCTATCCGTAACAAGATAGTATCAACTCCCTATTCCAGTCATCCTACGCGTAAACCATCGATTCTCTTTCACTCTCATCGTAAATCTAGCATATTACCTGTACATATTCTGTTTCAGAATGAAATGATAGAGACAATACTCCTTTGAAGAAATGGATCTTCTTTACGGTAGTCATTCTGTGTATGTACGGACACTTCAGAATAGTTCTCGTTATTCTCATTTTGCCAACGAGAAGATACTCTTTTCAGAGCTCACGCGTTATTCAAGCACAGCAGTATCATCACGCTGTTCTTCTTCTATGAGTGACCTCTCCCTCCTCGTCTCATCGTTAGACGTGAGTAACAATATCAGTATCAGCATGCATTCCTTGCTCGTTCCATGTGGACCCGATCGTATCTTTTCGCACTGTCAACCCTACCATCTCTTTAACATCGATATGAAATCGAAACAGTGTTCTCCGTACAAAAGACAGCCGTGTAGGATGCGTATTCTTCTTTTCATGAGATCGCGAGGCGCATGATCCCATCGGAGTGACGCTGGTAACGCAGTTCTCGTAGTTTTCCATTCCCGTTGATCATTCAGCTTCAATCGATTCGATCGAATAAAGTACTTTACCCAGAGATGGAAGGGGCCGATGAGCATTGCATGTTTCATTCAGCAGAATGAAATCGCCTCCTTTGTAAAGTCTCTTTCCCCCTACTTCGGTTTGCCAATTACTTTTATCGTGTACATTCCGCAAAAGGCGCACAGATCAAACTACTTTATCAAAGATAATGGCGAAAAGAAGGTGTTTATCTGTACTCTGTATCCTATGAACCTTCTTCGTGATCTGGCAATCGAATCCATTCATACCACGCACTACATGAACATTGATGCCGATTTATTCGTGTCAAGTCCGACCGTTTTCTTCTGTTCATCCGTAGATACAATAGAGCAGTCTATTCAAACAAATCTGGAAGTGTTACAGAATGAACATAATGTTCTTCTCTTCCTAACCTTTCAAGTCGCCCTCAATAGAAATGTTAGACGATGTATGTCAAGTGGCATTGGGTGTGAGGATATGTACATCTTTGTCTGGTATCTTACATAGATGGGACACAATTCCACTGAACAAGAATCAACTCATCGATGGCATCAAAACCAAATCCTACTGTCACTTCTGGAGTCCTTTCCACGTCTTGTTCCTCCTACTCTGTCACATAGAGAGTCACCAATTACGCTACGTGGATTCGGAAAACTAGAAAGAAGGCATATCCAGCATCGGTCCCACGTCTCATGGAACCGTAGCTACCGTTTGTTGAGATGACTTCCAGCTATCACATTATGCGACGAACTCCCTTGAATCCCATTTTCCACCCATACTATATTGAGTACAGTCGCAACAAGATTGAGTTATTTGCGAGGCTGAATTTGGAACATCGTAGTGAATAGAGGCAAATCTGAAATAGGTTATCATTACTTTGTTCTTCCTCAGGACTTTGGGGTGGATATCCCTCACAAACGGTAGGCGTTCCTCCTCACTGTCATGTAGTTCCGTGGCTTCACTGAACTTCAACAGTCACCAGCAGCATTACTTCGTAAAGGTGATGTGGAATACGATATCGAACGATTACTATCGACTCGCAGCATCATTCCAAGGGCGTCAATGAGTGTGTGTGTACTCTTATCGCCAGTTTGTTGTGGAAAGACTATCATAGATAAAGACGGTGAGAATAGTATCATGAAGAGTACATCCAGTAACGGATTCGCTTACTCTTTTGCTACCATTCATCATGATCAATCGAATCATTAAACAGTTTCAGTGCCACACTGATATCTACGTGCTGTCCCGCAACTTATCAGTATACACATATACACAATATCCAATCCACTCCCACCAACAGAAACGTTCAAGAATCCATCCTCATCATCCACTTGATCACTCGACGACTGAAACACGATTCACCCACAAACCCCTTCGTTTTACATGGAATGACACTGAAAGTGTATACTGCGTTCCTTATTCTAGTTTCAATTTGTTGATATCGTAGTTGTTAGTCATCAATAGGCCTTGTTGAAGGAAATAAAAAAATGAGTGTCAAGTTTCCAGGAACGATTGAAGCACTCACAGAATCGCAAACCATCCTCGTGAAGTTTCAGCAATTATCCTTTGCCTTTTCTTCTTATTGTCACATCAATTTTAAGGGAAACGCGCTGCCTTCGGCTGATATACTCGTTCATGAAATGAAGGAACAGCCGTTTTTCAAGTCGAGCGACTCAAAACCGTACACTCTGTATCCGCGAGAAATGGTGGCTGTGGATTCGCTCACGTGCATCGTTTTCAATACCAATCATCAGCATTATCCTCTTGTTACGATTCCTGTCATGTATAACATGATCGGTGAGCCCACATCGCTCCAAATTCAATCGTTCAGTTCGGTTGCTGATACGATCCATGTGTCCGTGACAACCGTGATTCCTAGCTTTGTTTGGTGTGAAGCCTTTTCAGATTTAGTCTATATTCCTACTGTTCGCGAAGTGATGTATGGAAAGCAGTTTTACTCAATCTCTGGTGTCGTTGCCGAAGTGAATTTGCTACTTCCAGATAAAGAGTACCGTGTGTTCTGTTATGCGGAAAGTGTTGCTCATGTTACAATGAAAGAGCAACTGGCAGAGTGCAGTTTCAAAACAACTACCAAAAAGGCGGAATATGCCTTTGATTCTTGGAATGAGGAGAACGGAACGTTTTCGATCAAGACCAATATCCAATCTCCGTTCACTTGTTCCCTAAAGCAGGACAAGCAGGTGTATTCTGTGAATCGAATCGATGGGGTGTATTCTATAACGCGTGGAGGTCCTGGTTTGGTGAAGTGTTTCGTCTCCTTTGGAGACACTGTGTTTTCATTAAGTCATAAGTTTGAGGGAGAGATCAAATCAAATCAGGTGGCTGCTGCTGACACTAAGCCTGTTCCCACATGTAAACCCGCTCCTCCTTGCAACGCTGTTCCTACGTGCAAGCCTGCTCCTCCTTGCAATGTTCCTACGTGCAAGCCTGCTCCTCCTTGCAACGCTGTTCCTACATGCAAACCTGCTCCTCCCTGTAATCCTTGTAATCAACCCACTCCTACGGAGATACTCAACCCAAGCAACAAAACCGTTTCTTCCGTTCTGTTATCGCATGATGCAATTCCTTCGTTTGTGTATTCCACCGCGTTTGTGCTTGGCTTGATCATCTTTCTCCTTGTGATAGTGCTGCGAAAGAAGCGTATCCGTTATACTCGCTT
>OJMH01002461.1_pt1 | contig 15467 bp, 22 predicted proteins | sample 1597111 | NCBI WGS metagenome assembly OJMH01 (sample SAMEA2452115, study PRJEB22498) | human gut metagenome | reverse complement strand
CACTGCTTCACGTCCGAAGGCAGCGTGTTCAGCGGAGGGGGAATCGGGAGCGAGGTGTGGCGAACATCGTCCTCCACGCCCACCGTGAAGTGGTTCTTGGGCTTCTCGCTCTTCATGTTGTTGAAGACCGCCTGCACCATCGCCGGCGTGAACTCCTTGCCGCCGATTCCGAACTCGCCCGCCAACACACGCACGTGGCGGTCCAGGTCGTTCATCGCGCAGTTCACGTCCAGATACAGCGGATCGCCGTACGCGTTATCCTCCTTCACCTTGTCCAGCACGCAGACCTTCTTCACCGTCTTGGGCAGCGCGGCGTCGAAGTGCTTCAGCGAGAACGGACGCCACAGATGCACCTTCAGCACGCCCACCTTCTCGCCCTGCTGGTTCAGGTAGTTCACCGTCTCCTCAGCCGTCGACGCGGAGGCGCCCATCAGCACCACCACGTTCTCAGCGTCCTTGGCGCCCACGTAGTCGAACAGATGGTACTGACGACCCGTCACGCTCGCCACCTTGTCCATCGCCGCCTGCACCTTCTCGGGCACCGCGTCGTAGTAGGGCTTGTGCGACTGGCACGCCTGCATCCACACGTCGTCTCCGTAGGCGACTCCGATGCTGTAGGGGTGTACGGGGTTCGTGCCACGGTTCTTGTGCTCCAGAGCCTTCTCGAAGGGGAAGATTGACTTGATGGTCTCGGGAGAGATCAGCTCGATGGACGCCATCTCGTGCGAGGTGCGGAATCCGTCGAAGAAGTGGAGGAAGGGAACACTGCTCTGGATGCTGGGAGGTGACGTGGACAAACAACATGTACGCAGAAAGATGAGCAATCAGAGCCATATCGTGAGCCTCCTGCACGCTGTGAGCAGACAGGTACGCGAAACCGGTCTAGCTGTCAGAGGACCACCCAATTCCTACAGCACGGGTCTGGAAGACATCACCGTAATCGCAATACAGCGAGGTGGACATTCTGGAAACCGAACGGCTCGACACGTGGATGACTCCGGGAAGCAGTTCACCCGAAATCTTGTGCATGTCGGGAATCATCAGCATAAGTCCCTGGGAAGACGTGAACGTCGCTCCCAACAGACCTCCCGTGAGAGTTCCGTGGAGGGCTCCCGCAGCTCCACCCTCAGACTAGCGATTACACGCACCCACCGCGATCTCCCTACCTCCATCTGAGTAATGGCAACCGTCTGTCCAAACACGTTCTTTCGTCCCTTGCTAGCCCAAGCGTCGCAGTGCTCTCCCATTCCCGAAGAAGGGGTGATGGGGAACAGCATGGCAGCGTCCGACACTTGGTAAATGGCGTTCGCAGCAGCTTCGTTACCGTCAATGGCAACACGTTTGCCGCTACTAGCATATCGGGCAATAACAGCCTTGGAGAACGAAGTGGCTCCCAAAGTGTTTGATTTCACAGCATAGGTTGCTGCGCGCTTTACTAGAGTATTGAACATCTTATCTACAAGCTGACAATTGTAATAGCAAGAGCAATTTGAAGCAAAAGCCATTTCAGGGGACATTTCCCTACCGCGGGAGTCCACAACATTTCCGCCACGCACTCTCCCCAACCCGTCTCCTCTGGAACGTGGAACCCTCTTGTTTCCCCAGTTATCCACTGTTCGTATCCCATTGGATCCTCACGTTCTGACGGATTATGCAATGGAGAAGCGAGAATTGCTTGAGATGGGGTTGATCATCGTAACTGTGTTTGATTCCCATGGAGTGCGTATTTCAACAAACAGATCGCAAAAGGACAATGATACATAGCAACTCATTCGGTGGCTTCCACCACTCCCTGTTCGGAGATTCCGAAGGAGGCTTCGGCTTCGGGAAGGCAGGGCGAGTCAACCACCTTGCAGATGCGGGTCGTTCCACGACCCTTCTTGAACCGTAGTCTACGTGTGACTTGCTTCTCCCATTCCTACCTTGTGGTGCTGGCGTGTGCCATGATGTTTCCTCCGATGGGTTTGAGCGGATCTTTCGCGAAGACGCCGCTGTCTGGATTCGCGACCACTTGATTGGTCACAACGACTGCAACGCCGTATTCGTCTGCGAGTTTCTGGAGTCCTCGCAGGAACTGTGCCAGATTCTGCTGACGTGTCGACAACTCGCCTCGTCCCGTGTAGTCCGTTCGGAACAGCGACGTGGCGGAGTCCACGACGATGAGTGCGTAGGATCCGTCGGATAGCAGTGCCCCCGCCTCCACGAGTAGTTGCATCTGGTGCTCGCTGTTGTAGGCACGTGCGTAGGCTACGTTGTTCATCACTTCGTTGCTGTCGAGCTGGAACCGCTGGCTGATGTCGCGGAGACGTTCGGGACGGAAGGTTCCCTCGGTGTCAATGTAGAGCGCCTTTCCCGCAGCGCCGCCTTCGCTCACAGGGAGTTGACAGATCACAGAGAGCGTGTGACAGAGCTGCGTTTTACCGGTTCGGAACTCGCCGTAGAGCTCGGTGATAGATCCTGCCTCCATTCCGCCTCCTAGAATCGCGTCGAGCTCCTTGCATCCAGTCGAAATGTGGATGAGGTCTTTCCGAGCCTCGTTGTACTCTGTTGCCTACATGAGAAGGAACTCCCAAACACGCACAGATGTGAATCCCATAGGAACGAGCTTCATCGCCGCCTGTTGGATCTTCTGACCCTTCGCTTCACTGATTCCTTTCACCTCAATGAGTTTCTTCATCGTTGTCATGGCCACCTGCACGTCATTCTTCCGTTCCACCCATACTGATTCAACAGTGTAATAGCCTCCTTCCTGGAGCTTTTTGATGTCACTGGCGTTGATGCCGGCCCCTTCCAACTTCTCTATGGGGGTTGGTCCGTGATTCTAGTTTTTGGTGGCAAACTCGATGTCCTTACATCGCGTTCAATTTCCATCTCCTCACGTTGTTCTTGCATGGTGAATGAGTTTGATGAATGAGAATCGTGAAAAAGGAAGAAAAGAATGGAGTTGTTTCTGACTTGACTGGCGGATTTGAGGCACGAAACGCCCAATCAAGGGTTTAAGGGTTTGTGGGTAGGTTGAGAGTGCGGGGATGTGAGGAATGGAATGAAAGTGAAAGAGAAAGAGCAGGGAAGGAAAGAAAGGAAATGAGGGATGGAATTGGGTGAATGAATGAGGCAAATTGTAGGGATGGGGAAGCACATAATAACAACAGAGTAATCACAAGGATTATGGTGATTCCTCGAAAGTGAACAAAACCAAACGAATGCATCTCCAATGATAGTTCAACATGCCATACATTTCATTTCTACATCGCACAACTCGCTTCCTGTTTGCCGCCAATTCCTCCTTCTCATCCCCCTCCCCTTTTGAATTCACTGTTGTACACTTCTCATCAAATACAACTCATTCCACAAGAATAACGATAGGCGTGAAAAAGCGTGGGAACGAAACCGATTTGGCTCCATTTCTTTGTGTTGATTGAATCAATCGATTCGTTTCGATTCTGTACCGAATGGTAACGGTGAGAGATAACGAGTAGTATCGACGGATTTCAAATCAATCGTTCATTGGTGATTATCGACATGGAGACAAACAAACCAGCGAAAGTCCTTTCTACGCAAAAGAGCAAGTGGACAATAAAGAAGAACCGTGAGTTGTTGAAAGCGATTCGCGATAACCGGGATGGATGGGAAGACATCTCTAAGCGGTTGGAGATTAGTGTGAAGGTGTTTTCTGTGCAAATATCTCATCGATAGGACTGCAAACAACAGTACTCCTTTTTGATTCACTCGGACAAGTATGCATTATCGAATTTGTCGGACAGTGCGAATTCGGTGGAGGAAGATGAGCCGATTGATAGTTTCACAGTGACATCACCATCGGAGCCTCGTTTTGTTTGCGTGTTTTCTGTTATCATTAGCGACGACTCCCCGTGACGATTCAAAGGAGAAGAAGAAGCGACGTTGTATTGGGAGGAGGGGTTCATCAATAGGAACGATCAAGAAGTCCACGAACCAGAAGACGCAGATCTCTCTGAAGAATCGCTACTATCCCGAAGCGTATTCCGGATGGGAGGAGGATCGTCGTCGTCTGTGGGACGAGATTCCCTTCAACGCGAACGAGTACTACCTGCATTATCTTCCTCCCTCCGTGGAGGCACATGGAGAATGGACGGAGGAAGAGAAGGAAGCATTGATGGAGACGGTGAATGTGGGAGCAGCGAGTGAATACGAGTGTAGATCTATCCTCCCAACGACAAGTGGGGTCTCTTCTCTCTTCACTTTCCCGGTCGAACAGGTCGCGAGGTGGGTTTTGGAGAGAGAAATGATGTGTAGTGTCGGGAGATGTTCGATGCGATGACTCATCGCACAATCGATCCACCTGTTTCTGCGAGTGTGGAAATGCCATCTGTGGATTCGTCGACAAGTTCTGTTTCCGATGTTCCGTTGGTGGTGGAGCAAATCTCCACGCCGTCTCCCCAGCCGCTTTCCTCGTCTCCCCAGCCTCTTCTAATGTTGGAGGATGGAGCGAGTGAGCCCTCGGTGTGTGTGAGCGAGCCGGTCGTTTCATCGGATGAAATGAAGATCCTCTCCGAGCTCCTTCCCGACGCTCCGGAGGATTCGGTGCATGGTTCGGAAGATTCGGTCCACAGTTGGGAGGTGGTGAGGAATGAGGCGGCGTCGCGTCTGGTGGTTCGTCACAACATCGTATTCAGCGACTCGGAGTTGTCTGTGGGCGACTCGCCGATGGTTCTGTCGCCCGTGAAGGGGAGTTCGCAGGCGAATTCGCCCGTGGCGGTCAAGGAAGTGGCGTCGATGGGGTCTGTGGCATCAGCGTTGACGCCACCTGTGGAGCCGGTTATGAAATCGATGGAGTCTGTGGAGTCTGTGGAATCAATGGAACCATTGAAGCCATTGAAGCCATCCATGGAGTCAGTGGAGTCAATGGAGCCAATTCAGTCAATACAACCATCACAACCAACACACGCATCCCCACCACCTCACCACCCCACTCAACCCCTCTCTCTCCCCACACCACTCCTCTTCACACCTCCCCGCCCTCACAAGCGAACCAGCCCCGTCATCCAGCAGGTCACCAACGACTCCCCGACCTGCAGTCCCTCCAAACGCATCTCCACCGCCGTCTCCGTCCCACACACCCTCGAAACACCCAAACGCTCGCAGCGAATCGTCAAGACCAACATGGTGAGTCCCACGAAGGTGGTGGAAGAAATCCCCATGCTTCCCGAGGAGGAGACGAAACAGCCCCTTTCGACGCGTGTACGACGCCTGCTGACTCTCCAGGAGGAGGAGCGCAATCGGTTCCAGCGTGTGATGCGTCACCAGACGAACGGACTCTACGAGGCTTTTCAGCGCGAGCGGGAGGATGGGAAAGTGGAGACGATGATGCGACGTGAGATGTAGAAGCCGTTCGCGGAGATCCAGAAGACGTACATGAACCGATACGTGAGGATGTGTCGTGGGAGTGAGGAGTAGGATGCGCTGTGTCGCATGCTGCAACTCCAGTACAACAGCATGATTGCCACGCAGATCGAGAAGCTGCGGTTCTTCTGCGAAGAGGGTCAGTACGAGACACTCGTAGACCCGTCTCTCCTGTATACTCTCCACATTCCCAAGCTGTCGTTCAGTCTGAATCTGTTTTCATGAGGTGTTTGTTGAGAGCCACCGTTCATTCCCATGAATCCCTACTTGAAAGGATACACGATTTGCGTGACACTCTCGGTATTTGTCGCAATGATATCGACACTGATGTCAGCAGAGGTGCATATCCGATCGTACCTGAGTGTGTTGGAGAGTGACGTTCAGAGTCATCAGGACGCCCAAAAAGCCAAGGACCGATGTGAATGGTTTGAATGGAACAGTGTGTTGAGAGATAGTGGAAGAAGTGATCATCGACCCGAACTACATGATTGGAACCTATGATTTCAGAAAGAACACGCTGTAGGAGTGGTGGAAAGGGGTGATGGGAAGGCGCTCGGAGATTGAGAACCGTCGTGTCTTTTTGTTCAAGGACTATCTCAAGTGCGTCTTTACTATTCGTTTGATGCAATAGAAATCCAATTCGGGGCATTCCTACCATTTCTCCCTCGTAGGATATTATAAAGCGAATCATGCCTAGATCCAAATACTCCTCTGTGAACAGTATCGATACGGGAAGAGGCTTCGAGTTGGTGTTTCTGCGTAACGTGTGCTACGATGCGGAATCGCTTCGTCTGATTCTCTTTTCCGACATCCAAGACAATTCCAAGTTCAGTTCGATCATGGAGAGTGCGTTCGTATCCATCCTCTCATTTAGAGCTCCCGCGTCGTGATTTCTTCGCTGTTGTGGAGGGCATGTTTCCCGATGTCGCGGAGACTCCGAAGGGCAGTTATCTCTTCCTCACCGATGATTCGACCGATCCCATCTCCCAATTCTCCACCCTCAATTTCCTCATCCATTTCATTCTCCACTCCACCGACTATCCTACTGTCCGATTCCTCCTTTTCTCTTCCTCTAGTTACAAACCGCGGTTCTTCCCTTCTTTTCCCCCTCGACTTCTTCTGACGCATCCGAGTACATTTCCCTCCTCCAGTCCTTCTTCCCCTCGCAACGTCCTCTTTTCGTGTACTATCGTTCTGACCTCCCTCATGGTCTCACTTGTTTCCGCGAACTCGTAAGACACGAATAAACCGAATCTATCGAAGACGGTTCCGACACTCATCCGATACGCCGAAGAAGGTTCCATTCATCTCGATCTTTACGAGGCGGACACGGTGAGACTGGCGGCCTATCGATATTATCGCTTCTACTCCGCGATGTCGATTCCGACCACCGCTATCGTGTTACATGCCAAAACGAAAGGAGAAGCAGACGGCTCCTCCTCCGCAATCGAAAACATGGACGAAGTCGACGCGTTCTTTAAGAAGAAAGTGGCTGTTGGATTTCCGCGGGGAAGTGAGAAATAGATCTGGTCGTATCGCAGCGCGGTATTGGACGAGCTATCGAAGCCAGCGAAGCTTCGTGCGTTGTTTGAGACGGACATTCTATTCGGAGTGGCCAATGATGTCTTCGTGAACATGATCTACATGCTTCCCGGGAGTTGCGTTGTGGCGGTGAGTCCACCTCTTCTGACGTCGTCGCACTTGAATTCGATTGCGGAGCAGTCGCAATTGCTGTTTTTAGAGGTTTCCAACTTTAGCGTTCCGATTCCAAGCGTTTGCGACGATCGGAACAATGACGTATTTGCGCATATCTACACGGAGAAGTGCTACCGAGAACTGAACAAACGTCCGGTGTATGTGCAGCCGGGAATGCTGATGTCCTATTTGAGAGTGGCGAAGACGTATACAATGATTCATAAGTATTATGATGAAAGTGAAGGTGATTATGTGTGATTCTGGTGTGAGGGTGTTTGTTTGGTGATACTATGGAATAGTCCATATGTGAATATCAAATGCGGAAGATTATTCCAATTCCTAGTTCATTGCTTTGAATGGGATTTCGATTGTGTAGTTGTAACGTTTGACTACGATTATATATATTCATTATCAAACAAACACAACATGCAACACAATCATTGTCTACTATACTTTCTTCGAATATCATCGAAATACGGATGCTCCAGCGCCTGTTGACAATCAATTCGTCTTTCCGGATCATATGTCAGCAATCTCTACAAAGAAACGTCCTCCTTCACGCATACACTTAACAAATCAAGCGCATTTCCATCCATGCGTGGAACAAGTTCATTCAGGGGTCTTCCAGGGTACATGGGGTAATTGGCGTTCCATTCGGGATAAGAATTCAGTTTCGGCATTGTCGCGAGCGTTGGCGTTCCGAGTTTCTTGAAAATCACGTCTCGTTCGTCGGCTTCGTTCTGACCGGGGAAAAGAGGAGTGCTATTGTAGAGTTCTAACTAAATAGACTAGCAAAACAATACCGGCAAAAATACAGCCGCAACTCCACATGTCGACGCTGGTGTTGTAATCGCGGTTTCCGAGAAGAATGTCGGGAGAGCGATACCAAAGCGTGACTACTTCGCTTGTGTATCTGGGATGAAGAGTGGACAAAAAACTCACTTCTTTACTGGAATTCCGGAGGCGCGAGCAAGACCGAAGTCGCCCAGTTTCAATTCGCCATCACGGTTGATGAGGAGGTTCTGTGGCTTCAGATCTCTGCAGTTATGGTAAATATTAAGAAATACCTATGAAGAATGCGGAAACGGTGGCACTCATGAAGACCCATCAGCAACTGATACATGAAAGACTAGGATGGAAGAGAGTACATAGCCCTACTTTGATCACAGGAACGTCGAGAGTCTGTTCACGATCAAGGAAGCGACGCAAATCCTGGTCCAAGAATTCAAATACCATTGTTAAGCAATTTTCAGTGTGAATCACATCGTACAGTCTATCTGTGAAAGCAGACACCATAGACAACCTCACAATATTTGGGTGGTGTAGTTCCTTCAAAAGGGCAATCTCACGGATTGCAGTGCTGGGGATTCCTTCCTCCCGGGAATTCAAACGGATCTTCTTCAGGGCAACAATTTCGCCTATTTATCACGGAATTGGAATGCAAAACGAACCTGTTCTCGTGTCTCTCGCCTGGAATACAACACCATATGTTCCTGATGCTAATGCGAGTCAAGCGCATCCTACCTTCTCCAACTTTGTTAATCTCTTCGTATCTCTGCATAACTACAAAAATGAAGTTCGCAACACAAATATAGAAAAGAGTGTGGGATCCCCCGTATTGCATACTCTGGTTGACAAGGATGCTTCTGTCACGAAGCGATTCAAAACAGAAATGTGGGAGTTATGTTGTTTGTATCAGGAAGATAGATGCCATCCATGGACGATTACGACATCCTCTCGGTCATCGGATCGGGAGCGACGGCAGTAGTGAAGTTGGCGCGTGAGAAACATTCAAGTCGTGGTATTACTGAGTTTGTGAATAGTAGATGATCTCGTTGTTCTCAAACAATTTCATATTCCTCTTTCGCAATTGCCACAAGAGTCAAAACAACGAATAGAAAAGGAAGTGTGACTTCTGTCTTGATTCGATGAAGATATCCATTTTATCCTCGCTCTCCCATCCAGCCGTTATTACGTATCTGGATTCGTTCATTTGCGATGATTACCGGATCATCGTCATGGAATATGCCAATGCGCGGAGTCTTCGTCATGTAAACTCTTTGTGTTTTTCTCACGTAGTATATCAATCACTTAATCGAAACAAGCACATCGATTCCTGAATCTGTCCTCGTCCGGTGGATCGAGACGATCACCGACGCTCTTCTCTACATCCATTCCCAGTGAGTAACTGTCCTCTCTAGTCATTCCCAGTTGCATCATTCACCGTGACTTGAAGCCGGAGAACATCCTCCTCCTAACAGGGGAGTCTGCTTCTCTTTCCAACAAGCAAGTCGAAGACTGTTATCATCCGTCTTCCATTTCCAAACTGCAACTGAAGGTGAGTGACTTCGGGATTGCTCGCGAAACGGAATCCGTATCCTCTCTCTTATCTTGTGACGCAGATGCTTGCAATGACGCAGGTGGGGACTCCCTACTATTTGGCTCCGGAAATTTGCCAGAGTCGCATTTACACGAACAAAGTGGACATGTGGTCGCTTGGCTGCAGTGGGTTTCCAAAAGCGATTTGACATAGACATGTATGAATTGATGACGAAACGGACTCCGTTTCAGAGCAATTCGCTAAACGGACTCTTCCAAAACATCATTCACTCGGAAGTAGAATTGAAAGCAACTGACCATGAAGATGCCCCCTCTGCAGGTGAATTACTCGTCCTATCTCTGTCGCATCGTTCAGCTTCTTCTTTCGGCAGGTGGAAAACGGGCTCTTTTATCCACAGAAGAATCCGGAACAGCGGCCTTCTGCCGAAGAGCTTCGTCTTCTTCTTCAGAGTGGGAAGGCCTCGCAATCCGTCGAGAGCGTTCTTCCGGGAACTTCAGTCTATTTTTCGGGAAGGAGATACACCATTCGCTCGCTGACGGATGATCACCCCCTTTCCCTCAACAACTGTATGAAAATGTACTGCTTGCAGTGTAGGGAACGGTGCTTCGTACCCACGAAATGACCGCTTGAATACAAGTCAGTATGGGAGGGGTTCCGGTACGATTCGTTCTCGGAAGTACACACCGTCGCCGTCGCCAAATCCGCTTTCTGAGTCACCGCCACTCAGTTCCGAAGAAACCAATTTGCTTCCGTATTCTCTGTTTCGGAAACCATCATGTGTTTGTTCCAACGACCCATCTCTGGGAGAGAGTAGTTTCCTTCACCTGTTCACTCCAATAACGCCACAAGACTCCAGTAGAATTGTTTTGTAATAGGACAGATTATCGAGTTGGGTATCTATGACAAGACGGTTACGCTTGTTGGATCACGTTCTCTGCAACAATGTAGGGGAGTTGGGTGATTTGTATTTGAAAGGACCCTCGGTGCGTTGAAGGGAAAATCATATCCGCAGAGGAAGATGAAGACAATGAGATCCGTTATTTTGTTCTCTTTCCAGGCGACGAGCAATTGTCAACTCTCTATGCGTCGGACCTAACTCTATGCAATGCAGATCGTTATTCGATTCTGTCTCCATGTGAATATGTGGGAATTGTATGATTGTAGCGATTCTCCGCACTCATCCCTACAACAGGCGCGAGTGTCCTGAGAAAGAGTTGCTTTCCATTCTTGAAGTGGTTTTCTGTTTTCCTTTTCACTGTAGAGAGACATTGACAATGCTGCTTCGCGCCGGACCATTTGGTACGATATCATTTTCTACAAGCGACATTGGATCCAGCAGCAGGAGGGGACCTCTTTCCCGAAGCCCATTCATCCCATTCTTCTTCGTCTGCTCCAGTACCCCATTCCGGACGAGATCCGCTGTTTTTACTGGGCGTTGAGTCTGGGGGTGTTCGACCGTTTCGAGAACGGCTACTTCTCCATCATCCACAGCAAGAAGTCTTCGATTCCCGAGAGCAATCTGCACGTGATCGAAGCAGACCTGAAGCGAATGGACATCTCGTCCGAGGAATACGACCAGGTGTTCAGCGTGCTGGTAGTCTCTTATCTCTCTCTTAATCAGATCTCCATCTACCTGCACGACCAGGAGATGGGCTACGTGCAGGGGATGCACAACATCGTCTATCGCCTGCTGCAGCTCTTCACCGAAGAGGAGACCTTCTACGTCTTCCTCGGAGTCTTGTTTCTCCTCTCGTGTTACCAGTAGCTCATCGACTTCCTTCCGCCCAAGTTTTACAGTCCGGATATCGAGGGCATTTTCTCCATGCACAGTGCGGTTGCGGACGCGTTGCGGGCGGAGGACCCGTTCTTCTTCCAGACGGTGTCGAAGAACGTGGGCGACTTTGTCATCTTCACGTCTCCGTACTTCAAGTGGATCGCCAACCTCTTCACGTCTCCGTTTGAGAGTTTCTTTTCTTTTGCGTTGTTGGACGTCACGTTGACATTCGGACACTGGTCGTTCATCGAGGCGACGGTGGCCATCATCACAGCGTTTAGAGACCAACTGATCACCATAAAACAAATCGAACGAATCGAAAAGTGTTTTGACACGATTGCGAAACAGAAGGATCGAAATGTCGTGTTGTCGATTCTTCGTCGTGTTTACGAATTCTGTTTACGAAGCAACGTCCAGTCCATTTTACAGTTCCAAAAACAACACGTGTTTGATTACTCCGTGCAGGCGGAGGAACGAGAAGTGGTGGACGTGGGGGAGCAGAACGGAATTGTCAGCGACTTGTACAGTTCGACAGCATCTGAAGAGAAGAAACACGACTTACGTGTTTCCTCAGAGACTCCCTTCTTATCAAAACACATGCGAAAGCTGACGGAGAGCTTGAAGCGAGTGAATGGTTACGAAACGCATGACGATGGCTATGACACTTCGCATAGTCGACGATCGAGTACTTTGAACGATTCGGAACACATTCCTTCCTTTAATGACTTCACGGATAAGGATGAGGAGAGCGAGGAGGATAATTGGCGACTGTCGTTTATCAATGAAAGTGTCGCAGATACAGAAACTCCAGTGATCAAGGAAGAAGTCAGTGATGAGAAGGAGGAGTGTGCGATGGTGGAGAAGAAGAAGGAAGAGGATCAGTCCCGATCATCTTCCTCGAGTACGAAGAGGTTTTCGATTAACCTTCCCCTTGCTCTGAAGCAAGCCGATCAGTTGATCAGTAAGGTTGGGTTGATGTACGATAATCTCACTGAGCGGCATGTGTATAGAAATGTGTTTAGTGGAAAGGATCGTGTTGTGGGTTTTACTCTCTTGGATTCATGTTTAGATGGATGGTCAGTTCTTTATCGAGAATTCGATATTGGTGAAAGAAGATTATCTCGATTCCTACAATAGTTGAGTTCCTGTTATGTTGTGTTTCTTGAATATTCCCGCGGGATTGTTTCCGTTTCAAGTTGTCAAACGGAATAAGCCTCGAATGACAGACTCAGAGACGATCAAGTGTGTCATTGTGGGGTACTTGGTGAAGCGATATCTCTTATTGTTATAGTGATGGAGCAGTAGGGAAGACCTGCATGCTTATTTCGTACTGCACTGATAAGTTTCCAGAGGAATACGTTCCGACTGGTAGTTTTGGATATACGCGGACTCATTCGTTTAGTATTCGACAATTACCAGATGGACGTGCAGATCAAGGGTGAAAACCAAACAGTTGAGCTTTGGGACACTGCGGGTATTTTATATTGTACTAGTTTTCTCCTTCTAGGTCAAGAAGAGTATGAGCAGCTTCGCCCGTTGTCTTATTCCGATGCTGATATTTTCATTATCTGCTACTCGATTGTGGAGTAGGATATTGAGTATTATTTCAGAGGTTAGTCGCACAACGTTTGAGAATGTCTACAAGGTGATTGAAACGGTGTCTGTATCATGGGTAGTGGCATCGGGAATTGCAAACATACTGGAAGGACAAATCGCGCCCAGTTCCAGTGATGGTCGTGGGGAACAAGACAGATCTGATCACAGATCCAATGACCATTCGAAGGCTAGCCCGGAAAAGGGAGAAAATAGTAACACTGAAAGAGGTAATGACGCAGCTTGTCTCCAAGCGTAGTCCCAAGCGGTGGCCGATGACATTGAAGCGGTTGCAACGATTCAATGCAGTGCAAAAACTCAAGACAACCTAAAGAAGGTCTTTGACATTGCTATCAATGTTGGTATTTTCGCTTTTACTGATAGGTAGAGTGTTTTAGAGTACCGTTTCTCCAAGAGGGGCGGCTGTACAATTGTGTGAGTCTGGTATTTCGTTCGGTTTTGTATCGGAGTTTGGTAGTCTGACGAACAAAGCAATGGTCCGTTATTCCATTTCTAGTTTGGTAGCCTTGTTTGTTTGATAAGAACTGGTTTCCCCATTTGTTTCCACGGTTTTTCCCTTGAACTCAAATTGCTTTGTATCCACAACTGGAAAGAATGAGTGCTGCCGATACCCAGAAGCGCATTGAGCAGATGTGCGAGTTCATCAAGCAGGAGGCGATCGAGAAGGCCAATGAGATCAAGATCAAGACTCAGGAGGAGTTCGACCTCGATCGTCAGACGATCGCTCAGGAGGGAAAGATGAAGGTGCAGGAGGAGTACGCCAAGAAGGAAAAGGACCTCCAGGTTCAGCAGCGTATTGCGCAGTCCGCCGAGATTGGCAGACAGAACAAGCGACGCATGGTGGCTCGCGACGACCTTCTGAACAAGCTGTTCGGTCTCGCCAAGGATCGTCTCGCCGAATTGTGCACCAAGGACGTAAACAAATACAAGGAAGTGCTGAAGGACCTGATTATTCAGGGTCTGATCAAGATTGAGGAGCCTGATATTGTTGTGCGCTGCAGACAGGTCGATCTGGATTTGGTGCGCGAGGTGATCCCCGTGGCTCGTGAGAAGTTTGTGCAGATGATGAAGGACGAGTGCGGCGAGGATGTGTCGATCACGGTGACCCTGAACGAGGATGAGAGCAGAATGCTTCCTCCTCCTCCCAATGGTACTCCTATGATTTCGTGCGCTGGAGGCATTATTATGGAGGGACATAGCGGTCGCCTTGTGTTGGACAACACGTTCGACAAGAGACTGGAGGTATGCTTCCACGACCTGAAGCCTGTCACCAGAAAGTGTCTGTTCCCGTCTTGTTAATCATTCTTTATAGTGCTTTTATCTCTTTGTTGTTACCTTTGAAATGACAGCATATTTGTATAGTGTAATACCTCATTCGATTCGTAATTGGCGAGAAAAACACATCCCAATCGATGAAACTCCCGCTGTAACGCCCGAAAGCCCAATCTTTGCATTTTGCAATAAGAAAGAAGAGGATGTCGAACAAGAAGGGTGATGAGTTAATGAAGCAGGTTGGAGGTCGTTTTGTATCATGACGTGTAGGCAGAGGCGAGACTCAACAAGTTCTCACTTTTCAACAAGAGCGCGAAATTTGAGGATGCTGCTGAACTGTTCAAGAAGGCTGCGAACCAGTACAAGGTTGCTCAGTTCTGGCCGGAAGCTGGAAAGGCATTCAGTCGTGCGGCGGAGTGCTATCTGCAGTTGGATCAGAACCACGACGCTGCGTCGAGCTATATTGACGCTGCTGTGTGTGTGAAGAAGGTATTGCTTGTTTTGTTTCCTGACGGCGTAGTCGGATATGGAAAAGGCTGTGGAGCTCTACCAGGAGGCGATTGCCCTGTTCTGCGACATGGGTCGCTTTGCGAATGCGGCGAAGCTGGAGAAGGAGATTGGAGAGATGTACGAATCGAACAACGATTCGGAGAAGTGCGTGAAGCACTTCCAGAAGGCCGCGGACTACTTCATGGGCGAGGATAGTTCGGCTGCTGCGAATCAGTGTCTGCTGAAGGTGGCACACTTCAACGCGCTCATGGAGAAATACGAGGACGCTGAGAAGATCTACGAGCAGGTTGCGCAGGCGTGCTTGGAGAAGAACGTGCTCAAGTTCAATGCGAAGGGATATCTGTTCTGCGCGGGTATCCTCCATCTGGTGCAGGGAGTGCGTGTGTGTGTTGGAGGTGATCGTTAGGATATTGTGGCTATGCGCCAGCAGATAGATCGCTACAAGGAGATGGACTATACATTCGGTTCATCTCGAGAGTGCAAGTTGCTGGAGGACTTGACGAACGATGTGGAGAACATGAACGTCGATGATTTCACGGAGCACGTGTTCGAGTACGATAGTATTTCGCCGCTGGATCCTTGGAAGACGACGTAGGTGAAGAGATGTTGATGTGAGTGTAGGATGCTTTTACGTGTAAAGAAGACTCTCGGAGGAGCTGGCGACGAGGAGGAGATCAATCTGACATAATTATTACTCTTTGGTTTTTCCTCTTTGTTGTATTTATGGAGTGAATTGGGGATCCATGTTGGTTCAATGGTCTGTTGTGACAGTACGCGATTGGACTTGGTGAAGGGGAGCCATACCTTCTCTGTGCCGCGAATTATCATCGCGAAGGCGAGTCCAGAATTCGATGTGTTTTTGCTCAATGGAGGCGGAAA
>OJMH01002449.1_pt1 | contig 15538 bp, 21 predicted proteins | sample 1597111 | NCBI WGS metagenome assembly OJMH01 (sample SAMEA2452115, study PRJEB22498) | human gut metagenome | reverse complement strand
GACGATCATGCACCGGTACTGGATTGGCTAAAACTGGATGATGATACAACGCTGATTCAATTATGGCATGCAGGAGCAGGGTTTAAATCATCAGGCTACAGTCGCTGGGGACATGAAGGATGTCCTTCACCGCAGTCCTGTCACAGACAATATAAGTACGGAATTGCTGGCTCAAAAAATATCGCACCGTTTTTTTCGGAAGTATGGGGAATTAATGATGAGCAAGTATTGCCAACAGGAATGCCCCGTATGGATGAGTATTTGGATGAGCAGCATAGGAATGAAAAAATAAAAGAATTGTATGAGCAGTTTCCAATGTGCAGAGGTAAAAAAGTCATACTTTTTGCACCTACCTACCGTGGAAGAAATAAAAAAACAGCATATTATCCGTATGAATTGATCGATTTTGAAAAGTTATATCAGATCTGTGGAGATGAATATGTAGTTTTATTTAAAATGCATCCATGGGTAAATAAAGATATTGTGATTGGAAAAAAATATGCGGATAAATTCTTGGATGTAAAAAAATACCCGAATATTAATGATCTGTTCTATATTGTTGATTTATTAATTACAGATTATTCGTCGAATATTTTTGAATATTCACTCATGAGAAAACCGATGCTGTTTTTTGCATTCGACAAGATTCAGTATTCTTTTTCCAGAGGATTTCATAGAGATTATGAAGAATCTGCACCGGGTAAGGTATGTTATTCATTTGAGGAGGTGCTTTCTGCAATTACAGATAAGGACTTTGAATATGAAAAAGTTGAACAATATATCACACATCATTTTGATTATATAGACAGCGGTGCATCGGATCGTGTGATAGATTGGATTTTACTTGGAAAGATGCCTGAGAATATCAGTAATGCGATTAAGAAAAAACAGGAAGAAATACAGCGTATGCATGAGCTTGATTTTGCTACAGGTATGTTGGTACAACAGGATGACTAAGCTACTGTTCACACACTGTGTGAGCAGTAGCAATTACAGCCCCATGCATCTTCGATGCATGGGGCTGTAATCTGGCATGATATAGTCTTTGGCGCACAGTTTGACAGCAAGTGTCAAACTTGCGAGTGAACAGTAACATGACTAATACAGATACAAAAGGTATAGACAGACGCAAAATTGACGGAAAAATTGGTGTATGCTATAATTCATGGTAAGAGAATATGCGCAAAGCGTGCATTCTATTATCTATGGTAATAAGGTTGCATTAGTCGTAATGGAGAGTGAATGCAATGGAAAATGGATTAAAAGAATTGCAGCAACGTTTAGTTGAAATGCTGTCGTCTTTTCAGAAATTTACACAACAGAATGGAATGATTTTTTTTCTGGTAGGCGGAAGTGCGTTAGGTGCAGTCAGACATCAGGGATTTATACCATGGGACGACGACGTGGATATTGCAATGATGCGGGAAGATTTCGAAAAAATGGAATACCTGATGAGTCTGCAGCATGACCGGCTGGGTGAATTTATATATTCACCGGTCGAGAAGCATATGATACCGGATGCGCCAATTGGTTATTTATATGATACCTTGCATGCAGATGCCGGATATGAAAATACGGCAAAAATAGACATACATCCGATTGATGGTGTTCCAAAATCGGGAGTATTAAAGAAGGTTCAGAAGTGGACATCACTTATTTATTATTTGTCAGAATATCGTCTTCCAGTTAAAAATAAAGGAAAAGCAATCCGGAATATTTCAAAGGTAATTCTTAAAATAACCCCCGGTTTTATATTCCGGTTTTATATGAGAGTGTGTAAAAAGATCATGACATCATGGAGAACTTCGGATAGTGAGTATATCTGTAGCTTATTTGGGGTTGCCGGGTATGAGAGGGAAGTGATGCCGAAAAGTTATCTGCTTCCATTAAAAGAGGCTGATTTTGAGAATAAAGTTTTTATGATACCGGGAAATTATGATCCGTATTTGAAAAGGCTGTATGGAGATTATAAGAAAATGCCTCCTGAGATGGAGCAGCATCCCAGACATAAGATACATGAGCTATATAAAAAATAACCGGGTGGTGTAAAGAAAATCGTGCAGGCAATCAAAAAAAAGTTAAAACGAATAATAAAGTTATTTATAACATATAAAATCGAAAATGATACCAGAGTATATCAGTTAAAGTACACACCGTTTACTGTTAAAAAATCATTAATAAAAAAAACATTTCAACAATATGGTAATACTTCCATAAACACAAAAAAGATTATATTTGATAATTATATGGGACATGGATACGGATGCAATTGTAAGTATGTGACGGAAGAATTAATACGTCGCGGAACGGATTTTGATTTAGTTTGGATTGTGAAAGATGCAAATGCACATAAAGGGGAATTTCCCCCCAAGGTGAGGCTGGTTGAATATGGATCTAAAGAAGCTATGTTTGAATATTATACAGCGGCTGTATGGGTATGTAATTATCATTTGATTCATTATTGGAATCAGGGACTGGTAAAAAGATTTGGACAGTATTATATTCAGATGTGGCATGGATCATTTGGAATAAAAAAGATCGAAAAAAACTGTGATTGTTTAACCAATAGTCAAAGTTGGACATATCTTGCCAAAAAAAATTCGCAGAATACCGATTTTTGGATTTCGAATAGTTTTTTCGAAGATGAAGTATATCAGAATGCTTTTTGGTCGGTAAAAAATATTTTGAAATTAGGTCATCCCAGAAATGATATCTTTTTTAAGGATGGACAGGATCTTGTGGAGAAAAAAGTGCGCAAGAGTTTATCAATTGATGGAAAAGATAAAATTTTGCTATATGTGCCGACTTTCCGAGAAAAGCTTGATTTTCCTAATTATAAACTGGATATTGAAAAATTAAAAAAAGCTTTGGAAAAGAAAACAGACCAATCCTGGAAAATTGTTGTAAGACTGCATCCAAGGATGCAGAATTCGTTGGAAAAGGTTTGTATAGATGAAAAAAAACAGATTGTGAAAGCAGATGATTATCCTGATATTCAGGAGTTATTAGCAGCAGCACAAGTGGTGATCACAGATTATTCCAGTTGTATTTTTGATTTTTTATTAACAGTAAGACCTGGCTTTTTATTTGTGCCTGATTTAGAACATTATGATCAGGAACGAGGGTTTTATTATAAATTGGAAGAAACTCCTTTTCCAATCGCACATACAAATGAAGAACTTATTCATAATATAGAAAATTTTAATCAGGAAAAATATAGCATGCAGGTGGAAGATTTCTTAAAGAAAAAAGGATCGGTGGAAGATGGAGAAGCATCTGTACGTGTATGCAACTTAATAGAAAGTATAGTGTCAGAAAAGGAAATTAGAGGATGAGTATTAATAAGAAACATGTGAAGACATTTTGGAATCGTCGATTTCTGTTATATGAGCTGGTAAAAAAGGGAATTAAATTAAAATATCGTCGTTCGTATCTTGGTATTTTATGGTCTATGTTAGAACCGATATTAACCACAATTGTATTAACAATTGTATTTGGAACGTTGTTTGGAAATAATGATAAGGAATTTCCATTATATATCTTATGTGGAAGGCTGGTATATTCTTTTTTTGCAACGGGAACTAAAACAGCATCCAAATCTATCAGGTTAAATGCAGCGATGATAAAAAAGGTATACATTCCGAAATATTTATATCCGCTATCCTGTGTATTATATAATTATGTGATTTTTGCTATTTCGTTAATTGTAATGGTTCCGTTGGCGGTATATTGTAATGTAACTGTGACATGGCATATCATTGAGGCAATTATCCCACTGTTACTTCTTTTTATTTTAACATTTGGAGTTGGAATGATATTGACAACGATCAATGTATTCTTTCGGGATATGGAATATATATGGGAAGTGCTTTTAATGCTTATTATGTATTCAAGTGCAATTTTTTATTATCCGGAACGTTTAATGAACAGCGGGTATGCGTGGATTTTAAAATGGAATCCGTTGTATTGTATGATCCAGAGTTTTCGTAATGCAATGTTTGGGGAAGCTATGGACATGGGGTTGACGGCATATGCAGCAGTATGTTCTATTGTAGTGTTGATTTTAGGCGTGATTTGTTTTTATAAAAAACAGGATGATTTTATTTTGCAGATATAGAGGTTAAGATGGCAAAGGAATTATTACGTGTAGAACACATAGGAATGAAATTTAATCTAAGTAAAGAACGAGTGAATGATTTTCGTGAATATGTAATAAGAATGCTCAAAGGTAAAAAGTTAGAGAAGGATGAGTTTTGGGCACTTAAAGATATTAATTTTAGTATTCATGAAGGAGAACGAATAGGAATTCTTGGACTAAATGGAGCAGGAAAAAGTACGTTACTCAAAGTGGTTGCAGGAGTATTTAAACCCACAGAGGGCAGAGTAATAAGAAATGGAAAAATAGTACCATTATTAGAGCTTGGAGCAGGATTTGATAAGAACTATACAGGCCGGGAAAATATATTTTTATATGGAGCAGTGCTTGGATATGGTCGTCAATACATGGAAGAAAAATATGATCAGATTGTAGAGTTTTCCGGATTAGAGGATTTTATGGATGTACCTATTAAAAACTATTCATCAGGTATGAAATCAAAGTTGGGATTTGCAATCGCAACGATAGCTGAACCGGAAATTTTAATTTTAGATGAAGTACTTTCTGTAGGAGATGGTAAGTTCAGAAAGAAGAGTGAAAAGAAAATCCTTGATATGATGCAGGATGGTACGGCGGTTTTATTTGTGTCACATTCACTTGCACAGGTAAAACGTATCTGCAATAAAGCTATGATCCTTGAAGGGGGAAAAATGATTGCTTTTGGGGATGTAGATGAAGTGGCACAGGTTTATGCAGAAATGACGGGTGAACTGGATGAGTTAACAGTGGGTCAGAAAAATCTTGTGAAAAAAAAGAATAAAAAAAAGAATACAGAAAAAATCAAACAGGAAGATAAAAGGGAGGTTATGGAAGAATCATGAATATAGCGATTGTTTTTGCTGGTGGAAGCGGAGTCAGAATGGGAGCCGGTGTCCCGAAACAGTTTTTGGAAATAAATGGGAAACCGATTATTGTTCATACACTTCAACTTTTTCAGTGCCATGATATGATTGATAAAATATATATTTCAGTACTTGCTGATTATATCCCTTATATGAAAGAATTGGTAGATGAATACCGTTTGAATAAGGTGGCAGATGTTATTCCAGGTGGAGAGACTGCACAGGATTCGATTTATAATGCGTTAAAAAAAGCAGAAACTTATTCTAATTCACTACATATGTCAAAGCAAGGTATCTACAATCAATTAACTTCATCAGTGGAGGGATTTACAAAAGAAGCGGCACAGTATGCAATAGACAACATAGAAGTAGACTGGAATAAGAATGCTTTGGAAAAAGCAAAGACATATCAAACAAGTATGAGTATGTCTAGTAAGGCAATTTATAATCAATTGATTTCATCAGCAGAAGGTTTTACAAAAAGTGAAGCACAATATGCAATTGATAATCTGGATAAGTAAAAGGAGAAAAAATATGGAAACAACTGAAACAAAAATGAAGTTTTGCAAATATTGTGGTGAAAAAATACCAGAAGATGCAGTAATATGTACAAAATGTGGCAGACAAGTTGAACAAATTAGTTCATCAAATCCTAACATAGTAATTAATAACACAAATACTAATACTAACAGTAATATAAATCATTGTGCTACTGGAAAACCTAAAAACAAGTGGATTTCATTAGCGTTGTGTATATTTACCGTATGTGGGCATAAATTTTATGAAGGAAAAATTGGAATGGGAATAATATATTTATTTACAGTAGGATTATTTGGAATAGGCTGGTTTATAGATATAATATCACTATTATTTAAACCAAATCCATATTATGTTTAATAATTAATTAAAGATAACACTTACAGAAATGTAGGTGCTTTTTTTATATGCAAGTTTAGTGTAACGGTAGCACAACAGTCTCCAAAACTGTTTGTAGTGGTTCAAATCCATTAACTTGTGCCATTTTTAGAATTAGAGCTTTAAATAGGCTCTTTTTTTATTGTAAAAATTATGGTCGACGGACCTTAAACGGGGGAGGTTCCAATATGGAAGACGAAAAAAAAGAAAATGTAGATACTCAAACTACAACAGATAATGCTCAAAAAGAGCAAAAAGCTGAAAACAAAAATGAGGGCGAGAAAACTAAAAAACAAGTAGCACAAAAAGGTGATGATGGTTCAATAGTTTTCAAAAATCAAGATGAGTTAGATGGATTTATCAGAAGAATGTATGCCAAAGGTGCTGAAAAAGCAGAACAAGGTGAAACTTCTAAACAAGTTCAAGACACTCAAAACAAACAAGAAGACAAAGGACAAGAAGAGCAAAAAGAGACTGTTCAAACAGACTATACTGACAAAATAGCACTTGCTATGGCCAAAGCAGGGGTTGATGTTAAGAAAGTTGAAAGAGCAGCAAGATTAGTTGATATGTCAAAAGTTCTAGAAAACGGTGTATTAGATGCTAAGAAACTAGAAGATGAAATCAACGCAGTAATTTCTGAATTTCCTGAGTTAAAAATAGCAAAGGAAGAAGAAAAAGAAGAAAAAGGATTTAAATTCGGAGCAACACAAAGTAACTCTGATGAAAGTCAAAAAAACAAAAAGCCTGTAGCCACAAAAAGATGGAACAGGTTTAATTCATTTTAGGAGGTAATTAATTATGGCATTAAATTATGCAGAGGTATGGTCTCCAGACCTATTAGAAATTATGGAGCAAGAATCTTTAACTTCACCATTCGTAACTACAGCAGTTAAATGGTTAAGTGCAAAAACATTTCATTTTACACAAATGAGTACAAGTGGTTATAAATCACACAGTAGACTAGGTGGATGGAACAAAGGAACATTTGCACAAACTGATGTACCTTTCACATTAACACACGATAGAGATATATCATTCTTGGTAGATAAAATAGATGTAGATGAAACAAATGAAACAGCATCTATTAAAAATATTTCAGAAGTATTCCACAAAACACAACAAATACCAGAAATGGATGCATACTTCTATTCTAAAGTTGCTACAGAAGCACAAAAATTAGATGGATATCATAGTTCAACAGCATTGTCTTCATATACAAAAGAAAATGTATATGGAAAATTAAAAGCAATGTTAAGTGCTGGAAAATTAAGAAGATATGTAGCAAAAGGTGCATTAATTGCATATGTAAATTCTACAATTATGGATTTACTAGAACAATCTACAGACTTCACAAGAAAAATAGAAATGACACAAATTGCAGAAGGTGGAATTGGTATAGAAACAAGAATTACAGATATTGATGGCGTAACATTAATAGAAGTAATTGATGATGAAAGATTCTATGATAAATTTGATTTTACTGATGGATTTGCACCAGTTGCAAGTACATCTCATAAAATCAATGTATTAATAGCATCTCCACTAACTGTTAAAACAGTACCAAAGATTGCAAGTATTTATTACTTTAATCCTGGTCAACACACAGAAGGAGATGGATACTTATATCAAGATAGAAGTTTATCTGATACATTCGTATTCCCAAACGGAAAAGACAATAAAATTGACAGTATATATGTTGATGTTGATACTGAAGCATATACAGCTGAATAGGAGGTAAATATGTTACGAATAATAAAAGATAATGTAATATTATCTATAAAAGAAGAAGATTTATCTCAATATGAAACAAGAGGATTTAAAAAAATAGAAGAGGTTGAAAAGTCAACTTCTTCTAAAGTAGTAAAAACAGAAAAGAAAGTAAAATAAGAGGTGTTGCAAATGATAAATGTTTATGCAACAAAAGAGGATTATTCAAAATATGGTTCTAAAGTATTAGAAGATGAAGAAATAGAAAAATATTTAGAATTAGCCTCAATAGATATTAACAGAGCTACATTAACAAGAATTGAAAGAAGAGGATTTGATAATTTAACAACACAACAAAAAGATTTAATAATCAAAGCAACTTGTTTACAAGCAGAATATATAAAAGAAGAAGGCTTATATGATGATAATAGTATATCTAGTTATTCTATAGGTGGAGACTTAACGGTAAATGAAAAGGAATCACAGGATATGGCAGATAAACTCAATATATCAAAATTAGCCTTTTTCTATTTAAAAAGAACAGGATTAACAAATAGGATTATATGATAAAAAGGTTAAATCCAAAGCACTTGGAAAGATTATTAAACAATAAATGTGATGTAGTTATATATCAAGAAGGCTTATCAGAAGATGGTGAACCTTTAACTTCTTTAAATTTAGAAAATCAAAAATGTAGATTTGTTGAAACAACTAAAATTATAATTAGTTCAGATGGAAGAAAGATTCAGCTTGTGGGAAAAGTCATATTACTTGGAGATATAGCACCAACTATAAAGAAAATAAGCGGTGGACAAGTAATAATCAATGACATACAATATGAAATTTATCAAGCAAGTAGACCAAGAAATCCAGATGGAACCGTTCATCATACAACATTGGAGTTGGTTTAATATGAAAATAACATATAATACTAAAAATATAAATGAATTATTAGAAAATGCAAGATTAGCATTGATAGATACTGCAGAAGCGGTAAAAACAGACTTAATTCAAAGTCAAACAATGCCATTTGATACTGGTACAATGCAAAATGATAGCACTTTTGTAGATGATAAAAAAGTTATAAAAGGTGTTGCTAGAATAGTTGTAGATACAGTATATGCAAGAAAGGTATATTTCGACCCAGAAATACATATAAAACAAGGTAAAAATCCTAATGCAAAACAGTATTATTTTGATGATTATATTAGTGGAAGCAAGAAAGATTTACCAATAAAATATTTTAAACAAATGTTAAAAAGGAGAAATGGATAATGATAGAAAGAATTAGTATATCTGAAATAAGAGATCATTTTAAAAATATAATACCAGAATGTAATAAATGGTCAATAGGACAAATGGATGAAAATCAAGATAAAGCAATTGCTTTGTATGCTAATCGTAGACAATTAGAAGATAATTCTAAATATAAAAAGTTAAAAAGTTATGGAATATTACCAATTACATTACTGTTAAGATGGACTAAAAATTATAATATGGCTGAAACAATGGCCAATAAGATTTATGAACTATTAGACTGTAGTTCTTTTTTTATTGATGATTATAATTGCTCAATTGAGTGTTTATATAATGGACCTATTGATTTAGGTGCAGATGAAAACAATATTTACAAGTTTTCAATAGAATTAAATTTATTATATAGAAAGGGTGAAAAATAATGGCAGCAAAAACAGGAGTATATCCAGTATATGAAAATCAATTCCAAGTTGGTGCTACTAAAGAAGCTTTAACTGATATAGCTGATATGGAAAGTTTTTCAGTAAAATTAGACAATGGAGTAGAAGAATGGAATCCATTAGATCAAAAAGGATGGGTTAGAAGATTAATGACTTCTAAATCAGTTACTATTTCAATATCTGGAAAAAGAAACTTTGGAGATACTGGCAACGATTACGTACCAGGATTAGCTTTAAAAAACGGCAGAGATGTCGAAGGATGTTTACAATGGACATTTCCAAATGGTGCAAAATTAGTATTTGAAAATGCAATATTTAACATAACAAACTGGGGAGCTGGAAAATCAACAGAAGTTATTCCGTTAGAATTTGATGTAATGTCAAATGGAAAACCAACATACACAGAAGCATCACCACAAAGTGTTGAAACAACACAAGCAGTAAAAAAATAAGATATTAAAAAGTAAGAGGTCTTTAAAGGCCTCTTATAAATATATTTAGGAGGAATTTGAAATGGCAAATATAGATATTAGTTCAAAATTAAGTCATGAACCACAAACAATAACAATAGCAGAAGGCAAAACATATGAAGTAGACTGCGGAGCAGAAACAATGTTGAAAGCACAAGATTTATTTAAAAAAGAAGATAGTTTAGATGGATTATTTAAAGCAATAGAATTATTACTAGGAAAAGAAGCATTAGAAGAAATAAAAGGAATGAAAGTAAAAGTTGCAGACTTAAAAGTTATTATTATAGCAATAATGGCACAAGTAAATGAAATTACTTATGAGGAAATGGAAAAACGATTTCAAAACAAATAATGAAACAGAATTATGGTACGATATGGAAGAAGACTGGCCCTTAATTGAGTCAAGTCTAGCAAAACAATATGGAATAAGAATAAGAAAAGAAATAGACACAATGAGTTATGCAGAATTGTGTAATCTTATATCTGGGTTGATGCCAGATACACCACTGCGGAAACATTGTTCAAATTCGCAATGAAGATGATGAAGAAATGTTAAAAAACTTCACACAAGAGCAAAAAAATATAAGATGGAAATATAGAAATAAATTAGCAAAGAAAATGAGTAAAGAAGATTATGAAAAAGTTATTACAGAATTTCAAAAAGCATTTAAAGAAATGGCTGGTGATAACAAATGACAGAAGTAAGATGCCCTAATTGTAATCAACTTTTATTAAAGGTTGAAAAATGCAAGGGTGAAATAAAATGTATACGATGTAAGAAAACAATTAAAATTGATATAGATGAAAAAGACAGAGTGAGCAACACGACCATTAGTGGTGAGTAGTTAGCCAATACCTGCTTTTATCCTAAAAAAGAAGGGAGGAGCAGGTATATGAGTACGAATGTAGGCTCAGTTGATTTTGAATTATTATTAAATTCAAATCCATTTAATAAAGGAATAAAAACTGCAACAAATACTATTAAAAGCTCAGGAATAGAAAATTCACTAAAAAAAATTGGTAAATTAGCATTAGCAGCATTCTCTGTTAAAGCAATAGTAAATTTTGGTAAAGAATGTATTGATTTAGGCTCTGATTTAACAGAAGTGCAGAATGTTGTTGATGTTACTTTTGGAAGTTTAAATACAGAAGTAAATAGATTTGCTGAAAATGCAATAACTCAATTTGGTTTAGGACAAACAGTAACCAAAAAATATGTTGGTACATTTGGAGCAATGGCAAAAGCATTTAACTTTTCTAATAAAGAAGCGCTAGCAATGTCAGAAACTTTAACAGGACTTACAGGTGATGTTGCTTCTTTTTACAATTTATCAAGTGATGAAGCATATACAAAATTAAAATCAGTATTTACTGGTGAAACAGAAACATTAAAAGATTTGGGTGTTGTAATGACACAAAATGCACTTGACCAATATGCATTGGCAAATGGTTATGTAAAAACAACGTCTAAAATGTCTGAACAGGAAAAAGTGGCTTTAAGATATAAATTTGTATTAGATAAATTGAATATAGCAAATGGAGATTTTGCAAGGACAAGTGATAGTTGGGCAAACCAAACAAGGGTATTAGGCTTAAGATTTAATGAACTAAAGGCAACTTTAGGACAAGGATTTATTAACATATTTACGCCTATTGTAAAAGGAATAAATATGGTGCTTTCTAAACTTCAAGTGTTGGCAAATGCTTTTAAATCATTTACAGAAATGATTTTTGGAAATGCTGGTGGAGATGATAGTTCTAACTCAGTTTCAAACTTAGCTTCTGATGCATCAAAAGCAAGTGATGCTGTAGGCAGCATAGGAGACAGTGCAAAGAAGACCAAAAAGGATTTATTAGGATTACGTGGAATAGATGAAATTAATAATTTAACAACAAGTAGTGATGATACTTCTTCAAGTAGTGGTGCTGGAAAAATAGATACAAATGGACTAAATTTAACAGATAATCTAAAAAAACAAGCAAGTGATATAGGAAAAATATTTGGCGATATTAATTTTGAACCGCTTATTAATTCTTTTAACAAAGTAAAAGAAGCAGCACAACCACTGATAACCACAATAAAAGATGGTTTAAAATGGTTATATGACAATGTTTTAGTCCCATTAGCCAAATGGACTATACAAGATTTACTTCCAGCATTTTTGAATTTAGTTGCAGGTGCATTAACTGTTTTAAATCCATTAATAACAGCCTTTGAACCAATTTTTCAATGGTTTTGGAATAATTTTTTAGAGCCTGTCGCAAAGTGGACAGGTGGAGTAATAGTAGATACACTGAATTTGTTGGCAGATGTTTTAACGGAAATAGGAAATTGGATGAGTAATAATCAAAGTGTAGTTACTGGAATGGAAATTGCAGTATTAGGATTTTTTAGTGCGTGGAAGGTTGTAGAATTAATGTCTTTTATACAACAGGCAGGAGGAGTAATTGCAGCATTGGGATTGCTAAAAAATGCTATTTTAGGGAATGTAATTGCAAAAATTGCAGATAAAGCAGAAACGATTGCATTAACATTGATGTATGCGAAAGATTTTGTGGTAAGCATTGCTTCAGGAACGGCAGCTTTAGTTAAACAGGCAGCACAATGGGTTATAAACACAGGGGCTAAAATTGCAAATACAGCAGCAACTATTGCTGGTACAGTGGCAACAACAGCGGCAACAACAGCAACATGGCTATTTAATGCAGCGTTAGCAGTATTAACATCACCAATAACATTAGTTGTAGCGGCTATAGCAGCATTAATTGCGATTGTAGTATTATTAATAAAAAATTGGGATAAAGTAAAAGAAACTGCAAGTAAATGTTGGGAAGGAATAAAAAATGCTTGGAATAATGCAGGACAATGGTTTAATGAAAAGATTGTTATTCCTATTAAAAATTTCTTTGGAAATTTGTGGAATAATATAAAAAATACGGCATCTGGGGCATGGCAAGGAATAAAAGGAATATTCTCAGGAGTAGGAAGTTGGTTTTCAAGTAAATTTCAAGAGGCTTATTATGGTATAACAAGAATATTTAGTAATATAGGGTCATTCTTTAGTGGAATTTGGAACAGAATAAAATATACTTTCAGCAGTTTAGGAACGAGTATAGGTAATGCCATTTCTGGTGCAGTAAGAAGCGGAATTAATGGTGTTATTTCCATGATAGAAAGAACTGTTAATAGGGCAATAAGATTGATAAATGGAGGAATAAATTTAATAAATAAAATACCAGGAGTTTATGTAGGACATGTTCCTTCTTTATATTTACCACGATTAGCACAAGGTGGATATGTAAAAGCAAACACACCTCAGTTGGCTATGATAGGTGATAATAAGCATCAAGGAGAAGTTGTAGCACCCGAAGACAAATTACATAGTATTATGGCGGAAGAATTATCAAAATTTCAAGGGAATGGAAGCAATAGTGAAGTGATTTCATTATTAAAGGAAATATTGAAGTATTTGAGAAATTCTGGTGGAGACACAGTATTAAGTATTGATAGTATAGAATTAGCAAGAACAGTAATTAAAGGAATGAAAGCATTACAAGCAAAATCAGACAAACCAATATTAGATTTTATTTAGAAAGGGAGCAGGAAAATGTCAATATTACAAGTAAATGGAGCAGAAATAACTGCTCCTAAAACGTGTAAAATAGGTATATCAGATCAAGATTATAATTCTGATACTGATTCAAATGGAAATTTACATAGAAACAGAGTTGCAATAAAAAGAAAAATATCAAATGAATGGGGTCCACTTACTTGGACTGAAATAAGTAAAATATTAACATCCATAAAGGATGTTTTTTTTAATGTTACTTATCCAGACCCACAAACTGGAAAATATGAAACAAAAAGAATGTATGTAGGAGATAGAACTGCTCCTATTGCGGTTTTACAAGATGATGGAAGTATTATGTGGGAAGGATTAACAGCGGATTTCGTAGAAAAGTAGGTGATTAGATGTATATTATAAACCCATATTATTTGGAAGCATTATACAAAGAAGATAGAAGAACAAGAGCAAGAATAAAAATAAATGATATTACTATAAACAATGAAAATATAAAAAACATAAAATATGATTTGAGTATTAATGATAGTGAAAAATTTACAATAGGTGGAGTATATGGAGCTACTGCAACGGTTACATTATTAAATTATGATAATGAATTTGATAATATAAAATTTGAAAATAAGAAATTTAATATAGAATTATGTGTTGCAATAGAGGACTTATATACAGTAGGACAATTAAATACAGAATTAGTGAAAATAGTAAATACATTAAAGATAAAACAAGTATCTTCATTATGGATTCCACAAGGTATTTTTTATGCAACTGATATTAAGAAAAATGAAGATAAAACTATTACAATAAAACTTATAGATAAAACCAAATATTTAGAAGATGAGTATATATGTAATTTAACACCACCGTTTACATTAAAGCAATTATATGATGATGTTCACAAGCAAGCACAAATAATATCTGATACAACTACATTTTATAATCAAGATAAAGTAATAGATAAAGTACCAGAACGGATATACATATAAACAAATACTAGGTTATATATCTGAATGTGCTTGTGGATTTTATATATTAAACAGACTTGGAAATGGGGAATTAAGAACATATGGATTAGAAAGTGTAAAATCTATTTCAAGGGGAAAATATAAACAATTTTTACCATCAGAAAATTATATTACTATTCAAAAAATAAAATATGCAGGAAGTAATATTATTGGAGCAGAAAAAGGCTATGTTTTAGAGTTAGAAGAAAAGAATCCTTTTATAAATGATGTTATAGCTCAAAGTATACTACTAAAAATGCAAGGTTTTACCTTTATACCATATACATATAAGGCTACAATTTCAGATTTTGCAGTAGATGTAGGAGATATGTTTGATATAACTAATACTAATGATGTTAAATATTTAACATATATCATGGGAAATACATGGGAATTTAATGGAGCTGTTAGTCAAACATGGACAGCAAAAGGAGAAAATGAATTAAATAATACTTATTCATCAAAAGGCCCAATAAATCAGCAAATAGAAAATATTGTAAAAGAACAAATACCAAATGCAAAACAAGAAGCGATAGAAAAAGCAACAGAATTATTAACTAAATTTAATGGAGGATATGTAGTAAAGAAAGATGGCGAATTATTTATTGCAGATAATGAGGACATAGATAAGGCTCAACATATATGGAGATGGAATATAAATGGTTTAGGATATTCAAGTACAGGAATAGATGGACCATATGGATTAGCAATAACAATGGATGGAAAAATAGTAGCTGATTTTATTACTACTGGAACAATGTCGGCTGAAAGAATAAATGGCGGAACTTTAAAACTTGGTGGAAATAATAATACAAATGGTTCTATTCAAGTGGTAGATGCAAGTGGTAAAAACTTAGTTTCTATTAGTAAAGATGGTTTAATACTTTCAAATGGAACAAAATTAATAGGAAATGGTGGAGTATTATCTAATTTACAATTTATAGCTACTGGAATTTCAGAAATAAATGGAGATACTAAGAATGCAGGTGAATATTTATGGCTAGGTTTCATGCCAAGCTATGTTACAAGTGCAGATAAATACAATTTATATATAGATATTTCAGTTCCTAATAATTTTACTATAACATCAGCATATTTAACATTAAGACATATTCCTATAAAAATGAATATGAAAAATGGAACTACGGTTTATGGATATG
>OJMH01002447.1_pt1 | contig 15541 bp, 11 predicted proteins | sample 1597111 | NCBI WGS metagenome assembly OJMH01 (sample SAMEA2452115, study PRJEB22498) | human gut metagenome | reverse complement strand
GCTTATAATCGAAGGCAGCGCTTTTGCTGTCGCTTCCGTCGGATGCATAAGAATAAGATCTCCCCCTTTAGCGTCGTCGACGGCGCGGCTGACGATAAGTTCCTCATCGTGATCCCGCCAGTCTATCGTATCCTTGGACCACAGCACGGTAACATATCCCATCTTCTCCGCAGCGTCGAGAGTAGCCGTCGAATACGCGCCGGACGGCGGCGCAAAGAGTTTCGGTTCCGTCCCGGAAACCGCGCTTATCATACGATGCGCCGTTTTCATTTCTTCGAGATTACCCGAAAGATCCATTGCCGAATGATCCCGGTGGAGATATCCGTGGCTGCCTATCTCAAAACCGCGTCCGACGATCTCACGCAGCAATTCTTCGTTCTTCTCCGCCCAGCAGCCGCCTATGAAAAACGTAGCGGACGCTCCCGCTCCTTCCAGCGTATCCATGATATCGGGGATATAGTCCTCTCCCGAATATACATTGAACATCAGTGCTGCGGTGTCGTCCGAAGATCCCGAATAAACCGCCCGCGGATCGGTGGACACGCTGGACACGCCGGGCGAAGCCGCCCATATGCCGAGTACTCCGCCGCACACCATCAGGCACACGACGCCGGTTATCACGTAACTTACAAGTTTCGAACGTTTAATCATACAACACCCCGTGTTATAAATATTCACGAGGTGTTGTATTTAATCCGATCTTAAGAGAATTATTCGGCCGGATGCGCCTTTGAAACGACTTCAAGCAGTTTGAGATCTATCCTGCCTTTCTCATCCACTTTGATGACTTCGACTTTTACGACATCGCCTATATCGATAACGTCTGTCACTTTTTCCACGCGCTTGTTGGAAAGTTTGGAAATATGGATCATGCCGTCCTTGCCTGGCGCTATGTTCACGAACGCGCCGAGCTGCTGAGGCTCTTCGTCTTTTTTCTCCTTTCCTTCCTTACCGTCTTTGTCATGCTTGCCGTCCCTTCTCGGTCTGCGGTCTCTGCCGTTCATCCTGTCGGGATTGCTCATGAGTATCTTGACGACGGGACCTTCATACACCTTACCGACGACAACGTCCTCGACGATGGAAAGAATTATGCTCTTCGCTTTTTCGCCCGCTTCCGTATCGGTATATGCGATATAGACGTTACCGTCTTCCTCGATGTCGATCTTGACGCCCGTGTCTTCGACGATCTTATTGATTGTCTCGCCGCCCTTACCGATGACCTTGCCGATCTTATCGGGATCGATCTTGATGACGGTGATCTTGGGCGCCCACTTGGAAAGCTCTGCGCGAGGTCCGGGGATCACGTCGAGCATTTTGCCGAGGATAAACAGTCTGCCTTTGCGTGCCTGTTCGAGAGCGGTCGTAAGGATATCTCTGTCGATACCTTTGATCTTTATATCCATCTGTATGGCGGTGATGCCCTTGCTCGTTCCGGCTACCTTGAAATCCATATCGCCGAGGAAGTCCTCGAGACCCTGTATATCCGAAAGTATAGCCACTCTGTGATGTTCGGGATCCTTGATAAGCCCCATTGCGATACCTGCCACCGGAGCCTTGATGGGAACGCCCGCGTCCATGAGAGCAAGGCAGGATCCGCATACGCTTGCCTGCGATGTCGAACCGTTGGAGCTGACTATCTCGCTGACGGTCCTTATCGCATAAGGGAACTCCTCTTCGCTGGGGATGACCGGCTCGAGAGCGCGTTCGGCAAGCGCGCCGTGACCTATTTCACGACGACCGGGAGCGCGCAGCGGTTTTGCCTCGCCCGTGGAATATCCCGGCATATTGTACTGATGCATATATCTTTTTCTGACGTCGTCTTCATCAAGATTTTCCAGCTTCTGCGCGTCGCCTATCGTACCGAGCGTGCAGGTGGACATCGCCTGAGACTGTCCTCTCGTGAACACCGCGCTGCCGTGCACCCTCGGAAGGATGCCGACTTCGCACCATATGTCGCGGATCTCGTCGAGTTTTCTTCCGTCCGGACGTTCGCCGTGATCGAGTATCTTGGCGCGGACTTTCTCTTTCGTCATATAGTAGAGCGCGTCTTTGATCTCACGCTCTTTACCTTCGTATTTTTCCGCGAAATGCTCGATGGTTTTGGCTTCGACCTCATCCTGATTGTTCTGGCGCTCGGTGCGATCATGCGTTTTGAGCGCTTCATCGAGGAGTTTGTCCGCAAATGCACGTACATCTGCGTCGATATCCTCGGGAACATGATAATATTCCATTTCGAGCTTGGGTTTGCCTACCGCTGCGACAATCTCGTTTACGAACGCGACGATCTTCTTGATCTCCTCGTGCGCGTACATGATACCGCCGAGCATAACTTCTTCACTGACCTCGTTAGCTCCGGCTTCCACCATCATGATCGCGTCCGCGGTGCCGGCGACCGTAACATGCATGCTGCTCGCCTCGCGCTGAGCGGAATCGGGATTTATGACATACTGTCCGTCGACATATCCGACGACTACCGCTCCGGTGGGACCGGCGAACGGGATATCGGATATCGAAAGCGCAATGCTCGAACCCACCATGCCCCATACCTCGGGCGGGATATCCGGCTCGACCGAAAGCGCGGTGCAGACCACGGTCACGTCATTGAAAAGTCCCTTCGGGAACAGCGGACGGATGGGGCGGTCTATCAGGCGGGACGTGAGGATAGCTTTGTCGCTGCCGCGCCCCTCTCTTCTCTTGAAGCTGCCGGGGATCTTTCCGATAGAATACAGCTTCTCTTCAAAATCCACGCTGAGCGGGAAAAAGTCCATGCCCGGTCTGGGCTGATCGGACATGCAGACGTTGGTCATGACCATGGTGTCGCCGCATCTTACGATGCAGTGACCGTTCGCCTGCTCCGCGTACTTACCCGTTTCCACGGATACTTCGCGCCCGCCGATGACGGTCTTGAAAATTTGTCCTTCTCTCATTTCTCTTATCTCTCTCCTTACTGTTATCTTATCTGCTTTTCTGTTATACTGATCGGTATTTGCCGGACATACGAAACGGATGTCCGATCACAATAAAACGAGGGGCGAACGCCTCGTTCGCCCCTCGGGTGATTTTTATTTTCTCAGATCCAGATCGGCGACGATTTTTCTGTATCTCTCGATATCGAGAGACTTGAGATAGTTGAGCAGGCTGCGTCTGGAACCGACCATCTGAAGCAGACCTCTGCGAGAATGATGATCCTTCTTATGGACCTTGAGGTGCTCGGTCAGATGATTGATCCTGTAAGTCAGAAGAGCTATCTGCACTTCGGGGCTTCCCGTGTCGCCGGGATGAGTTGCGAATTTGGCGATGATCTCCGCCTTTACTTCCTTATCCATTTTTTATCCTCCCATGGATGTTATTCGCCTCGGACCTAAGTCGTCCGCCCGGAGAGCGCGGGACCTGCGGTATCGAGGTACTGTAAATTATTACTTGGTAAGTATATCATATACATTTGCAAAAGTAAACAGATTTTATCCCATTCACCGCAAAATATTTCTCACGTTTTCGCTTAATGTGCCGAGCAAAAGAACACGGCGTTTTAATTATCGCCGGATCTTAAGAAATCCAGTTTCTTTTCCGTGCGCGGCGCAAGCTCTTCCATATAAAGTTTCACGTCCTTGGGCGAGGCGTAACGTGAAATGACTTTCCCCACGCGCTTGGATATACTGCCTGCGCCGCAGGCATATACGGGAACGAGCTCTTCCATGACAGTGATATTGTTGATACACTCCTTTCCCGGTCTGCAAAAGCCTACGTTTTCCAGATTGCCCACCATGTTCTTCTGTCGATAGAGATAATACGGTTCGAGCCCGGAAAAAACGCGAAATGCGTATTCGGTCATTTCCTCGATCCCGGGACACGACAATTCGGTATCCGCAAGTAGCGACGCGCGTTTGCGCGAAAGCGTATGAACTGTCACGTTGTCGGGATCGAGCGCGCTTATGCCGTCGGCGGTCCGCATGAAATCACAGAGCGTTTCGCCCTCCAGTCCGGCGATGATGTCCGTATTCAGATCGAACCCCTCGCTCTTCGCGATATCATACGCTTCGTAAAAACTTCCTACCGTATGTCTGCGACCTATGCGTGACAGAGTATCGTCATTCAGCGTTTGCGGATTGATGCACACGCGCGTGACGCCCAGCTGTTTCATGAGCCGCGCCTTCTCGCGCGTAAAGCTGTCCGCCCTGCCCGCTTCGAAAGTAAATTCTGCGTCACGGCAGTCGATCGCTTCGAGCACTCGCCCGAGTTCGCGCTCGCCGAGCACGGAAGGAGTTCCTCCGCCGACATATACGGACAGCACGCGCTCTCCTCTCTCCGCCATGAATTCTTTCATTCTTCCGATCTCCCACACGAGAGCCTCGGTATATTCTTCCAACGATACGCCGCTTCTCCCGCTTATATCTACGCTCGGAAAAGAACAATAATTGCAGCGCCCGTTACAGAACGGTATATGTACGTAAAGATCGACATACCCGGTAAGATCGGCCGGCAGCACCGAACGCTGCACGCGCACTATGCGAGCCACGATATCCGCACGATCACGCCGCACGGAAAAAGTATCCGAAAGATACCCGGCGATCCCGTCTTCGCTCCCTCCGTTTGCAAGATAAGCATATGCGAGCTTGGTGGGACGGATCCCGGTAAGACTGCCCCACGGAAGTTCCGTTCCGCTTTCATCGGATAAAGCCCGATAGAGAGAATGCTTTGCAAAACGCTTCGTCATGCGCTTAACGTTAAGAGCGTCGCCATGCGGAAGATCGCAGGAATATAAAAAAGCACGCCCGCCTATAGCTATATTTGCGCGCAATTTTTCGTCATATGTCAGACGTAATACTATATCAATATCTAAAAATCTTTTGCCGAATTGCCGTACCTCATCCAAAAGATCGGCTCTCAGCCACTCCGCATCCGTAATTATACGATAATCGTAAAGCATATCAGATCTCGGCGAGCATATTATGCTTTTTCTCATACGAGAGCGTAGTCAGTTCTCCGTGACCGGGATATACCGTATAATCATCGGTAAGCGCAAACAAGACGTCCCTGACCGAATGTTCGAGCATGCGGTAATCCCCCGTCGGCAGATCGGCACGCCCCACTCCGAGGTGAAAAAGCGTGTCCCCGGTAAACAGTTTATTTTCAGTCACATAGCACACGCTGCCCGCAGTATGTCCCGGAGTATGCAACGTACGGAAGCTCATACCGCATTCCTCGACGACGCTGCCGTCGGCAAGCAGAACGTCAGGTCTGAACAGGCGAAACGGCTCGCCCGTAAGTTCAGACATATTCAGGCGAGTACGTGTCATTATCTCATCGGAAGCATGCATATATACCTTCGCTCCCATATCGGCAAACGGACGAACCGCATTGCAATGATCGAAATGCCCGTGCGTCAGAAGTATCGCACCGACCTTAAGGCGGGCACGATCAAGCTCACGCATTATGATATCCTCATCTGCGCCCGGATCGATAAGTACGGCATCGGAACGAGCGTCATCATATACTATAAAACAATTTGCAGCCAAAAGTCCCACGGGGACCATCCTGACTTTTATCATATCGTATTGCTCCTGAACACCTTGCTCACTGCGGGAAGCTGCTGCAGCTTACTCGCGAGAAGATCTATTTCCTTTATGCTGTTGACATTCACACCTATCGTAAGCGTCGCAATATCGTTACGATCTACCCTGCCGTTTATCGAGTGGATGGAAAGCTTAAGTCCGGATATCACTGTAGAAACATCCACGATAAGATTGTCGCTGTTGTTTGCCACGATCTGAAGAGATACGACAAAGGAACTTCCCGTTTCATCTCCCCATGACGCCTTGATCAGCTTTCTCGGATCCACGCCCGCAAGATTGGGACAGCCTTTGCGATGTACAGTCACACCCCTGCCGTTGGATACATAGCCTACTATCTCGTCTCCCGGGACAGGGCTGCAACATCTTGCGACGCGGCAAAGAAGATCGGGTTCACCGTCTATGAGTATGGCTGCCTGATCTTTGCGCTTGCCGCCCTGTCCGCCTTTGCCGAGGATCTGCTCCTTCGCCTTCTTTTCCTTACGGTAGAAATCTATCAGTTTCGGGAGTATCTGATGGACGGAATATCCGCCGTATCCGACAGATGCATAAAGATCGTCCAGAGAGGATATCGAATATCTCTGCATGACGACATTGAGCCACTCCGGGACGAGCAACGAAGGCAGATTATACCCAAGGCGCTTCGCCTCCAGCTCGAGCATCTCCTTACCCTTGCGGATATTCTCCTCCTTCATCTCCTTCTTGAACCACGCACGTATCTTGGTGCGCGCCTGCGTGGTTTTTACCACACGCAGCCAGTCGCGGCTTGGTCCTTTGGCGTTGTTGGAGGTAATTATCTCGACATAATCGCCCGTTTCGAGCTTTGTCTCAAGAGGCACTATACGGCTGTTGATCTTTGCGCCCACGCATCTGTTGCCTATCTCGCTGTGAACGCTGTATGCAAAATCGATGGGAGTGGAACCTTCAGGCAGTACGACCACGTCGCCTTTAGGTGTAAAAATAAACACCTGCCCCTCATAGAGATCGACCTTCAGCGATTCATACAATTCCTGCGGATCGGCAGCCTCGCTCTGCGCATCCATAACGCCGCGAAGCCATGTGAGCTGTTCGTCCGAATTCGCTATATCGGAATGCCCCGCCTGTTCTTTATACTTCCAATGCGCCGCTATACCGTATTCGGCTATACGGTGCATCTCATAAGTTCTGATCTGTATCTCAAACGGCGTACCGAAATTGGTCATGACCGTAGTATGAAGCGACTGATAATTATTGGGCTTCGGAACAGCAATGTAATCCTTGAATCGTCCCGGGATAGGCTTCCATCTGGAATGGATCAGCCCGAGCACCTCATAGCATGCCTCGACATTGTTTACGATTATACGGACCGCGGTGAGATCGTATATCTGCTCGAATGTCTTATGCTTTTCAGTCATTTTTTTATAAATGCTGTAGAAATGCTTAGGTCTTCCGCTCACCTCTCCCGTAAGACCGTGCTCCTTCATCATCGAACGCAGTTCGGTACACAATCTGTCCACGATCTCCTGTCGTTCCGCGCGTTTAAGGGAGACCTCTCGCACAAGTTCGTCATATGCCTCCGGATGCAGGACCTTAAGACAAATATCCTCCATCTCGCATTTCATATAGCTGAGACCGAGGCGGGACGCAAGACGAGCATAGATCTCAAGCGTCTCGTTTGCGAGAGCTTCCTGTCTCTCGCGCGAAAGAGCCTCTACGGTACGCATATTATGCAATCTGTCCGCGAGTTTTATTATAAGGACGCGTATATCCTTTGCCATCGCAAAGAACATTTTGCGGAAATTTTCAGCCTGCTCCTGCTCCTTTGACTTGAACGTTATCTTTTTCAGCTTCGTAACGCCGAGAACAAGTTCGGTTATCTGATCTCCGAAATTCGCACGCAGCTCTTCTTCGCTTGCATCGGTATCCTCTATGACGTCATGCAAAAGAGCGGCGCATACGGAACTGTAATCCATGCCGAGATCGAGCAGGATATTCGCTACGGCAATCGGATGCGTGATATACGGTTCACCCGAAACGCGCTTCTGCGAACCGTGCTTGAGCGTAGCGTATTCAAGAGCTTTTTCGACGACCTTACGATGCTCTTTCGTATAGATCAGTTGACATCTGGCAAGCAATCTCTGCACGGTCTTACCTCCTTTCAGCGCAATTTATCGTAAAGAACGGAATCAGTAAGCGGACGTTTTATACCGCCGTTTACTTTCAGCGTTCCGTTTTCAAACGTCAAAAACCCGAGTTCTCCGAAAACGGCGAAACAGGCGGTGAACTGTTTCGCGGTCAGACCGCGAACAAACGGACTGATCCTCTTATAAAACACCGTAAGATTGGGAGTCGCCGACGAGGAATGGTTGATGACCGCCGAATAAACCGTCGCGAATACGCTCCTGTCAGCACTTATGCCCGAATAAACGGTATCGTCCGAAGCAGAATCGGAAGGAAGATAAACCGTCGCTTTGCTTACGGAATTTATATACTCGACAACGCCTTCCGAAGGCGGCATATCCGCAAATACTATCGAGGAATAATTCGCAAGCGGTACGGCGTCTATATTCGGCGCGACTATGATACCCGAATAATTATTAAGCTCCGCCTTCGTAATGTAATCGCACGTGACGAATTTTCCGCCGGACTCCAGAATACGTGCGCACGACCTACTATCCGCACATACGAACAGCGTACCGTAAATGGATGCCGGAAGCAACGACGGAAGATCATCGCTCGCATACGTCTTGTATTTGGCGGTACCTTTTATCGGGAATCTTCCCATGCCGATAAAATTAGCATGTGCGATATCGTCGTTTATCTCAGGTCCGCCCGTCCCTACCGCTTTAATATAGCCGGATACGCCGCTGTTGTTCAGGCCGGCGGTAAGTTCAAGGATTATATCCTTGCCGCCGCTTCCTATAAGGAACTGATTCTTATTATAAAAATTGAACGCATAAGTTTGCAGCCTTCCGATCTGAACAGAAGTATGAACGGGATTTTTACACGGCGCTATGCGCACGTTCTCCGCAGTCAGACAAAGAAGCGGCTTTTCATTGCCATTGCCCGTCGGTTCCAGAAGAGACAGCGCATCCAACAGTTTTTCATTGCACTCATCGACGTTCACATCGATATCATACTCGGCATGCGGAAGAAAGTACTCATCCGGCAATCCCGCCATATATTCGTTTATACGCTTACGGAACAGCGGTATATTTTCTTCCCTTACGGAAAATCCCGCCGCTCCCGTATGTCCGCCGAACTCCACAAGAAGATCGGAGCAATACGATAAAGCTTCGAATATATTCACTCCCTTGATTCCGCGCGCCGTACCCTTAAAGACCCCGTCAGCGTTTCTGTCCACGATAATGAACGTAGGACGGTTATACTCGCCGGTAAAACGAGCAGCCGCGATCCCCGTCACTCCTTTCGACCATTCTGGATTACTGAGAACGATCGCCCTGCCTTCGGTCATATCTTCATATGCCAGGTCGGCGACAGCCTCTTCGTATATCCTGTCACAAAGTTCTTTGCGCTTTTCATTGTCAGAGTCCAGCTCCGCAACGAGCGCCCCTATGCGTTTTTCATCGAATGAAACAAGTATTTCAAATGCCCTGAAAGCGTCCCCCATTCTTCCGGCGGCATTGATACGCGGAGCTATTTTATACGCGATATCGGTGGACGATACGGCGCCGCTCAATCCCAGCGAACGAAGCATATGCTTCAGCCCGAGATTAAATTTACCCTCTGCTATACGACGCAGCCCGAGCTGAACTATCAGCCGGTTTTCCCCTACAAGCGGAACGAGATCCGCGATCGTCGCAACGGCAACGATATCCAGAAATTGCTTGTACGCATCGCCGCCAGTTATCGCCTGTACGAGTTTCAGTGCGACGCCCGCGCCGCAAAGATATTTATCGGGGTACTCGTCTCCTTCCTGTTTTGGATTGACCACTACACAATCGGGCAGTTCCGGTCCCGGCTCATGATGATCGGTAACGATTATATCCACTCCGAGATCGCGGCAATGTTCGACCTCTTTTACACCTGATATACCGCAATCACAGGTAATGATAAGATCGGGAGAATGTTCCTCTATGATGCGCTCTATGGACTCTACACTGAGTCCGTAACCGTCTTTCATGCGATCGGGTATATGAACGATGACGTCCGCGCCCAACATTTTGAAGCAAAGAGACAGCACCGCGGAAGCGCTTACTCCGTCAGCATCGTAATCTCCGTAAACAACTACCTTCTCGCCGGTATCTATGGCCTGTCTGACCCGCTCCGCTGCCTCGCGCATTCCTTTCATCTCGAACGGGTCGCCAAGGCGCGATTCGTCGGGATACAGAAAGGCTTTGATCGCATCGGTATCCCTGATGCCCCTCATAAAAAGCAATTCAACCAGACGCGGATGCAGACCGAGTTCTTCGGATGTCCGTCTTATATATTCTGCGGAAGGCTCCGCAGATGACCTTTTTCTGATTATCGTATTCATGCGGTATTATATATCTGAATATGCAAAGATAAATCAAAAGCCTTCAAAGAGAAGGCTTTGATCGTAAGTTAATTTCAGCGGTCTTCATCCTGTCCGTCCGGAGTATCCGCAGGAGTACCGGGCCCCGAAAGTTCGGGAGCATCGTCGGAAGGCATCTCGGAACCGTCATCGCCGGTCACATCCGCACCGTCGCCGTTTACCGCTTCTTCCGCAGCGCTATCAGACATATCCGGCTCGGTCTCATCCGAATTCGCTTCCGGAGCGTCCGCATGAGCGTCATCCGAAGACGCCGGCTCGACCTGCCCGGGATCCATCACTGAATCCGCAGCGGAAGGCGTCGTCGACGCCATCGTATCGCTGCCGGCGAAGAAGCTCTCCAACGCTCCGTCCGTCGGCGCGGCGGACGCCGCAGCAGTAGCAAGAGCCATCGTGCGAGGCGCAGGGGTAGCCGCAGCTTTATTGAGCTGACGCTGTTTCCACACCGCCCATATCGTGGGAGCAAGAAGCACGGAGGAGAACATACCCGCTATAAGACCTGCCATCAACGGCAGACAGAACGTAAGCAGATCCCCCACTCCGAATATCGCGCTCATCACCGCGATCATAGCTACGGTAACAAATGTCGTCGCCGTTGTATTTATCGAACGGATGAGCGTGTCTCTCACCGAGGTGTTTGCAAGCTCAAGCGGAGAACTGTTCGGCTCTGTCTTGGTCTTGCTTCGGATCATATCGAAGATGATTATCGTATTGTTTATCGAATATCCGAGTATCGTTATCACGGCAGCGACAAACGTGCTCGCTAGTTCTATGTGGAATATGCACATGAACAGGAACATCATGATCGCATCATGCACGAGACACATCAAGGCAACTACGCCGCTCATGATCTCGAAGCGTACGGCAACATACACCAGCATGAGCGCAAGCGACATAAGTATGCCGCAAACAGCCGTCACTATGAGCTCCGTACTGACCGTAGCCGTGGTCCTGTCGCCCGACGTCACGTTTACGCCGAAGATGTCGTTCTCGTCATGAAGTTCGCCGTATATGGCGTCGCAAAGCGCACCGATGATACCTTCATCGCCGTCGGTACCGGTACCCACCATTTCAAGATCGGAATATCCGGATGCCGTAAACTGTACTCTGAGAGCTTTATCAGCGCCTTCGCCCTGCGCGGAAATGTCGCGCACCGCGAATCCATTGACTCCGATAAGATCGTCGGAATAATCGCTGTATTCGCTTGCGTTTTCTATTATGTGGGTTATACGTTCTTCGTAATCGCTGCGGGCATTCGCGTCGTCAAGGGATTCTCCCAGCGTTACCGTAAGCGAGTAACCTCCGGTGAAATCGACGCCGACGTTGAATACGCCGTTACCGGTAACGCCGAAGATCGTGCCCATTATTATTGCGATGACAAGAACTATAAGCGGTATAAGGAACCACTTCTTTTTGTTCTGTACGACTCTCATGTCGACGGAATGCAAATCAAAAGTCTTCACTTCTTGTCACCTCCGTCAAACGATCCGAACAGGTCGTCAAAGTCATCAGACTTAGCCGCGCCCGCAGGCTTGTTTTCTTCGTTTCCGGAAACATCTTCGCCCGCAGATGCGGATGCTTCCTGATCGGGATCCACTTCAAACGCTATACCGCCGACGGCGACCGTCTGTTTGCGGCGCTTCTCGCGCTTAGGCTTCGGCACGTACTGCTCTTCGTCCGCTTCGTTGAATCCGGGACGACGCTTAAGTCCGTACAGCTTGGGATCCTTCGTACCCCAGATCGCAAGCGTCCATTTGAGAAGGAATCTCGTAACGATAAGGGATGCGAACATGGAAAGCACAAGACCGATAAGAAGCGTAACGCCAAAGCCGGAGATCGTTCCCGTTCCGAAAATGAGCAGCATTACTGCGGCGATTATCGTCGTAACGTTTCCGTCCACTATGGCGGAAACAGCTTTGCGGAATCCGGCATGATATGCCGCAAGTATGGATTTACCGTTTCTGTATTCGTCCTTGATCCTCTCATATATGATGACGTTGCCGTCTATCATCATTCCGAGAGAGAGTATTATACCCGCTATACCCGGCAATGAAAGCTGCACGAGCGGGAATACCGCAAGGAAGAAAAGCATGAGTACGGTATATATAAGCATTGTGATACATGCCACCATGCCCATCATTTTATAAAATACGGCCATGAATACCATGATCATCAATATCGCGATTATTCCGCCGATGAGTCCCGCAGCGAGCGCGTTGGAACCGAGCGTGGCGTCCACTATAGAGCACTCTATAAGAGTAAGCGGAACAGAGAACGTACCGCTCGTGATACGATCCGCGAGTCTCTGCGCCGTCTCCGCAGTGAAGCTGCCGGAGATCGTCGCTTCTCCCCCGGTTATCGCCTGACTTATAGTCGCCGCGGAAAGTATATCGACGACTTCGCCGTTCTGCGTCTCGCATATGAGAATGAACGTGCCGTCGCCCGCATGCTCAGACGTGATCTGAGAGAAGATGCTCTGACCCGTCGAATTGAGCGAAAGCGATACGACATATTCGTTGTTGGCAATACCCGCAGACGCGCTTTCGACATAATCTCCCGAGAACAGGAACTGATCGTCGTCCGACAAACTGCTGTCGCTCGAATGATAGAACGCAAGCTCGGCAGGGTCGCCGATTATGTTGAATATTTCCTCCGGATCGTCCACATCGGGCACTTCTACCCTTATACGGGACGTCCCTTCCCTCACGACAGTCGCCTCAGTATACCCTTGAGCCGTAAGCATGTCCGTGAGCTGCGATACGGTTCCGTTCATAGCGGAGTCGTCCGGCGTCTCTCCGCTCGCCTCATAGACGGCATAAATACCGCCCTCGAGGTCGAGGCCGAGATCAATGGCAAATGCAAAGCCGTTGTAGTTCCACGTGTTGCCGCCCACCGTATTGAACGAGAAGCTGACAAACGAAGCTACAAGACCTATTGCCGTCGCCACGAGCACCAATATGAATTTGACCAGTGATGATTTCCTTTTCATTATCTGTTGACTTTGCCTTTTATGACGCACTAACGTACCATAAAATTATATACAAAACGCCCCTTCAAGTCAAACGAATATGTAATAATATCGGCAATTTTTTTCATTAAAATTACATACTTCGTCCGCCGTTTTCGATCGCCGCGATCGCAAGCGCGCACTCGACCCGTTTCTTCATGAGTTCGCAGCTAATCTCATACGGTTTTGTAATGCCACCGGCGAAGAATATCGAATTAGCGGCACATCCGCCGCTGCAATGATATTTCGCCCAGCATTCGTTGCATTTTTCCTTTTTCGTAAGATTTACGGAATTGAACAGCCTCGGAAGTCTGTCGTCGAAAGAACCGTCGTTGACGTTTCCTATGACATATTCCGGCAATCCGTCAAAACGATGGCACGGATATATGTTTCCGTTCGGAGATACTGCAAGATACTCGTCTCCGGCGTTACAGCCGACAAGCCGCTTCGACGCGCACGGTCGCCACAGCCGCTGAGACGTTTGGGCAAGCAGGGACCACCACTCAAATCCACATTGAAATGGAAAAAGCCGAATTCTCTGCCAGCCGCTCTTCTTTTTATATATTCGGCGGCAAGTATCTCATACTGCTCTTTTAGCGCCTCGATTTGAGAATCTTTGAGCGCAAGCGCGTCTTTTGGATCGAGGACTACAGGCTCAAGCGATATCTGACCGAAGCCGTAGTCATTGAGCGCGAGCACATCCGCCGCAAAATCGGGATTTGCAGCAGTGAACGTCCCTCGGACGTAATAGCTCTTATCCCCTCTCTTTTCCACGAACTTTTTTGCGTTCGCGAGTATGCGATCGAACGAGCCGTTTCCCGCGGCGTCCTTGCGCACGTAGTCATGCACTTTCTTTCTTCCGTCTATGCTGATGACTACGTTATACATCTCCTCATTGAAATAATCGATCAGTTCGTCGGTAAGCGCGAGCGCGTTTGTCGTGATTGTGAAGCGGAATTCCTTTCCCGCCTGCTTTTCTATCGAACGGGCATACTCCACGGCAGCTTTTACCGCTCCCATATTCAGAAGAGGTTCGCCGCCGAAAAAGTCAACTTCCAGCCTGCGGCGCGGACCGCTGCGGGCAACGAGAAAGTCCAACGCGTTACGTGCCGTATCAGCGCTCATAAGATCAGCTTTGCCGTGATATTTTCCGTCGCCGGCGAAGCAGTAAGTACAGCGCAGATTGCACCCGTGGGTTATATTCAGGCAAAGCGCCTTTACTATCCCCTTATAAACGGGCTCCGGATGAACGGGCTCCGGAGAAAATAACACGCCGTTTCCGATAAGCGCGTCTATCTCCGACTCTATCTCCGCATCTTCATTAGAAAAATCTCCTCTTGCGTCCGCAACAGGAGATATCCTATTCTTGATCAGTTCCGCCGTGCGTTCGTCGACCTCGAAGAACGATCCGCTCTCAACGTCGAGAACGAACCGACGTCCGAGACATTCATACACATGTACCATGAACTATCACTTCTCGACTTTTATCTCGGGTCTATTCGTCTTTTTCTGCTCGCAGGACTGATTGCCTACGGTGCAGCTCGTCTTGCATGCAGACTGGCAACCGGTCTGGCACTCGCCGCATCCGGTACCCTTTTCCTTGCAGATCGTGTTCGTTGCTATCACCTTTATGTGCTTCATATATTCCTCCCGCTGCCGGATGAGCCGACATTGTTTTTTATTATTATACACGATAGGCGGACAAAACGCAAGTGAAATCATTTACATTGCGTATTTAATTTCTTCTTGCCACCATCGATATGATGCCGCTGATAAGCCCCGCAGCGATACCTATGACAAAATTGTTAAGCACGGTCAGATCCCACTCAAACCCGCCGCCGAGCGCCGAGAACAGCACGAAAGCAAGCACGGAATACAACGCGCCCGATATCACTCCGCGCAGCCATCCGCAGCCCGGGCGACGAAGCGCGATGATACATCCGAGGAAAATACTGAGCGTGCGTATGACCTGATTTATGACCGGCATCGCTCCCGCAGGCACATTGAAAAATTTTATCACGAATGCCGCTATCAGCACGAGCACGAGCGAAAATACCAGCGATATCACCACCGCTTTGATCACCTCCGCTACATATCCTTTCATGTCGCTTGCCGCGATCGTTTCTCCCGACATATACAAAAGACCTCCGCATGATTTATTCTAACCTATGCGAAGGCCTCCGGCAATATTAACAAAAAAGTTCCGCCGCAATGTCGTATATTAAGATCATTTGTCCTTTTTATCTACGGAAACATTTTCATCGGGTTTTTCGACGTCTGCGCCGACCACTTCAACGCTGCTTTTGCCGTCCGAACTTTTCACTTCCGTCGTCGGAGGATTCTTTTGCGAAATGACGCGATAAAGAGCCATTATATCCACCGTAAGGGTCGTCTTTCTGCCGTCTTCACCCGTCTCTATGATGAACTCTTTACCGGACGCCGCGTTACGCA
>OJMH01002443.1_pt1 | contig 15552 bp, 10 predicted proteins | sample 1597111 | NCBI WGS metagenome assembly OJMH01 (sample SAMEA2452115, study PRJEB22498) | human gut metagenome | reverse complement strand
GCGATGGTCGAGGAAGACTCGCTGAACGTCGAAGCGCTGCTGCGCCGCATGGCGGCACGTCTGACCGATATGGCCGACCAACTGCACGCTGGTGCCGCCGGCGAGCAGGATGTGATGGGATTCTTCGCCGAAGGCGACCCCTTCCGCCGGTACAAGGCCGCCGTGACACATGCCGGCATCACCGCTGCACAAGACGGTACGGCCACCGCTGCGCCGCAAGCCGGCACAACTGCCGCCGGATTCCCGGAACGCGAGCTCGCCGTCCCCGAAGCCGGCTGGCAGCAGACCCTGCTGTTCTCCGCACGCCGAGGAGAAGCCATCACCGGCTTCGTCCATCCACGTCAGGCCATCATCCAACTGCGCCCCGCCATGTAACTGCGTACCGCCATGTAGGCCCGTGCGCAGGTTCCCCTCGCCGCCTGTCACGAAGAAGGCCGCGCGAGGGGGATGAAGTTCCCGCTTGTTTTCGTGAGAAGACCGTGTGGCTCCGCTGTTCGAAAGGCTCAAAGGAGTAAGGTAGTCTGTACCGTTTTTCGGGAAACGCATCGAAGTTGATGCGGCGAATGGTTAAGGGGGATGATGACGTATGACGTTACCAAGGCAGATTCCGGCCGGTGCCCGCGTGGTGGTGCGCATCACCGACGGCATTGACCCGGTCGACCACCGTATGAAGTTCCGCGACTATGTGGGTCACGTGGTTTCCTGGGACGGATACACGTTGGAGATGGTGCGTGACGCCGCCGCCAATGGTTCGCGCCCGGCCCAGAACGTGACCATCCATCAGGAACAGATTGCCACATTGAAACCCGTGCCGGAGCGGCGCAACACGCCACCCCGGCCGTAACCCAAGGCCATAAAGAATTCGGAGGAGAACGAGAGTGTCATCTACGCAGTTCGACGGCGATATCGACTCCTTCGTCTCCTATCTGAAGTCCAACCGCGGCCTGTCAGCGAATACGCTCAAAGCGTATCGCGCGGATCTCACGGCATGTCTGCACCTGTTCGAGCTGCGCGGCGTGACCGATCTGAACGAGATCACGCTGGATGATCTGCGTAGCTGGATGGCGGTGGAATCGCGCGATCACGCCCGCAGCAGCATGGCCCGCAAAACCGTGGCCGTGCGCGGGTTCTTCGCGTGGGCCTATGAGCATGGGGTGACCAACACCGACCCGGCCGCCACACTGATGACTCCCTCGATTCCCAGCACGCTGCCCGCGGTGCTCACCGAATCTCAAGCTGAGCAGTTATTGGATGTCGCCGAACAGGCCGTTGCAACAAACCAGTACAAGGGCGATGGGGGAGCGGCAGCCGCGTCCGGCAGTGGCAAGGCAGCTGGCAAGACAGCTGATAAGTCGGCCGATACCGTAAACCGCAGTGAGGCACCCGCCCGTGCAGACAAGCGCGACAACGCCCGAGTCACCGCCGAATCGCAGCGCAACGCCGCGATTCTCGAACTACTGTATGCCACCGGCATCCGTGTCGCCGAACTGGTGTCGATGGATATCGTTGACGTCGACTTCTCCAATCGCACCATCAAAGTCACCGGCAAAGGCAACAAGCAACGCGTGGTGCCGTTCGGACTGCCCGCCCAGCGTGCGCTGGAGACTTGGCTTGAACAAGGGCGGCCTGTACTGGCCCGTACGGCAACGGATGCAGCCAAGTCCCGTGCTACCAACGCCCTGTTCCTCGGCGCACGAGGCGGCCGTATCGACCAACGCATAGCCCGTGACATCGTACACAGAGCGGCCCGAGAGGCCGGCGTACCGGACATCAGCCCCCATGCGTTGCGCCATTCGGCGGCCACGCACATGCTGGACGGCGGTGCCGATCTGAGGGAGGTGCAGGAGATGCTCGGGCATTCCTCCTTGAAAACTACACAACGCTATACGCACGTCTCCATCGAGCAGCTCAAGAACCGTTACGGACAGGCCTTTCCCCGGGCATGACCACTATGTGGACATTGGTTAACAAACTCAGCAAAGACTGAACCTAGCCGGCAAGAACCCCGGAATTTTACATGGGTGTAACAAAAAATACACTGCTTGTCTCCCAAGTGCGCAAAAATGACAGGTAATCAGCAACGGGGTTGGATTGTTCGAGATATCGTGAGATGCAAGTCTCACGGTGACGGGGAATCCAGCCCCGCTCGCATGAGGCGGGGCTGAGACGTCCTGCAACCTAATGAATAGGAGAAATCATATGAAGAAGAAAGCTCTTGCTTTCGCTGCCATGGCTTGCTCCGTGGCCATGCTGCTGAGCGCCTGCGGCGGCTCCAACAGCAACGCTGCCTCCGGTGACACCGCTGGCTCCAACATCATCACTGCGTACAACTCCGAACCGCAGAACCCGCTGATCCCGGGCAACACCAACGAAACCGGCGGCGGCAAGCCGGTCGACCTGCTGTTCTCCCGTCTGGTCTCCTTCGACAAGGACGGCAAGGCTTCCAACGAAGTGGCCGAGTCCATCACCCCGAACGATGACGCCACCCAGTACACCATCAAGATCAAGTCTGGCTGGAAGTTCACCGACGGCACTCCGGTGACCGCTGAGTCCTTCACCAAGGCCTGGTCCTACGTGGCCAACGCCAAGAACGCCCAGAAGTGCTCCTCCTTCTTCTCCGCCATCGCCGGCTATGACGATCTGCAGGAGGATGGCCTCAAGGGTGACGAGCAGCTCTCCGGCCTCAAGGTCGTGGACGACACCACCTTCACCGTCGACCTGAACCAGTCCGACTCCGTGTTCCCGATTAAGGTCGGCTACTCGGCCTTCGCCCCGCTGCCGGAATCCTTCTACAAGGATCCGAAGGCCTTCGGCGAGAAGCCTGTCTCCAATGGCCCGTACAAGCTGGACCACTGGGATCACAACAAGGAAATCGCCCTCGTCAAGAACCCTGACTATAAGGGTAACGAGCAGCCCAAGAACGACGGCGTGACCTTCAAGGTCTACACCGACGACTCCGCCGCTTACCGTGACATTCAGGCCGGCAACCTCGACGTGATGGAATCCGTCCCGGCTGCCTTCACCAAGACCTTCAAGACCGACAAGAAGGTCCAGGCTTACTCCGAGGCCGGCTCCGTCATCCAGACCTTCACCATCCCGTCCTCCCTTGACCACTTCAAGAACGACGAGGAAGGCCAGCTGCGTCGTCAGGCCATCTCCATGGCCATCAACCGTGACCAGCTCATCGACAAGGTGCTCAACGGCAACGCCACCGCCGCCACCGAGTTCACCTCCCCGAAGACCCCGGGCTACTCCGACTCCCTCAAGGGTGCCGACAACCTGAAGTTCAACGCCTCCAAGGCCAAGGAACTGTGGGCCAAGGCTGACGCCATCTCCAAGTACGACGGCCAGCTCACCTTCTCCTACAACGCCGATGGTGGTGCCAAGCCGCTCTACGATGCTATCGTGAACCAGCTCAAGAACAACTTGGGCATCGACGCGGCCACCAACCCGATCCCGACCTTCCAGGAATTCCGTGACGCGGTCACCAACCGTCAGATGAAGGGCGCCTTCCGTACCGGCTGGCAGCCTGACTACCCGTTCGCCGAGAACTACCTGTGGCAGCTGTACTCCACCGCTGCTGCTGATGGCAACGGCTCCAACGATGGTGACTACAAGAACCCGGCCTTCGATGACCTGTGCAAGCAGGCTGCTGCCGCTTCCAGCACTGATGACGCCAACAAGCTGTACCAGCAGGCTGAGGAAATCCTCCTCAACGACCTTCCGGCCATCCCGCTGTACTACTCCAACGCCTCCGGTGTGGCTTCCCTCAACGTGAAGTCCGGCTACGCCTTCGATTGGCAGAACCTCCCGACCTACACCGAGATGTCCAAGAAGTGAGTCTGACTCACTGAACGGATACCGTTAGGTAGTTCGGAAATAAAGGGCGAGGATCGCAAGATCCCCGCCCTTTTTGTTGTGTGAGGGGTGCTTGCTCACGCCATCGGGAACCAAGTTAAAGTATCCACTATCCGACCGCAACCATGGACATATCCACCAACATTGCCCAATCTCAAACCTTGCGTTAACGCAAATTTACATATCACAGTCCGGGCATGCGGTAAACTGTCGGAGTATTTATCGACCGGCGGGGGCGTACTATACCCTTTCTGGCCGGTCTAGGAAATAAGGAGCAACCGTATGGGTAAGTATCTTCTGCGACGCATTCTGCAGATGATTCCCGTGGTTCTCGGTACGACTCTTCTGGTATATGCCCTTGTATTCGCCCTGCCGGGCGACCCTGTCAAGGCCATGTTCGGAGACAAGCCCGTCAATGAGGCCGTCGCAGCCCAGATCCGCGCAGAATACCATCTCGACCAGCCGTTCATCGTTCAGTACTTTATCTACCTGAAGAATGCACTGACCCTGAACTTCGGCGATACCTTCGCCGGCCAGCCCGTTCTCGACGAAATCACCCGCGCCTTCCCGGTCACCATCAGGCTCGGCTTGATGGCGTTCGTGTTCGAGGCGATTTTCGGTGTCGTCTTCGGCATTATCTCGGGCCTCAAGAAGGGCAAGTGGTACGACACCGTCATCCTGATCGTCTCTCTGCTGCTTATTTCCGTGCCGACCTTCGTCACCGGCTTCGTCATGCAATATGTCTTTGGTATTCAGTGGGCGATATTGCCGGTGACGGCAGGCGCCGACCCCGGCTTCCTTGATCTGCTCATGCCGGCCATGGTGCTCGGTTCGGTGTCGATGGCCTATATCATCCGACTGACCCGCTCCGAAATCTCCTCCAACATCGCCGAGGATTACGTGCGCACCGCACGCGCCAAGGGCATGTCGAACGGTCAGGTCATGCTGCGCCACGTGTTACGTAACTCCCTGATTCCAGTCGTCACTTACCTCGGCCAGGACATCGGCGCCCTGATGGGTGGTGCCATGATCACCGAGCAGATCTTCAACATCCACGGCATCGGCTTCCTCACCTACCAGTCCATTCTGAAGGGCGAGGCAAACCTGGTGGTGTCCATCGTCACGTTGCTCATGCTGATTTTCGTAGTGTGCAACCTCGTTGTCGACATGCTGTACGCGGCCCTCGATCCGCGTATCCGTTACGCGTGATAGGGAGGAGTGAGTCACATGGCAAACGAAACCACTGAAAACGAGCTCAACGAGACCGGCGAGCCAGGAACCGAATACTTCATGGAAACCCTGCCCGGTCAGGACCGTTACGTAGCTCCTCTCGACGAGACCCCGTTGCAGGACGTCGATTCCGTCGACGAATCCGCACCGGCCACCAGCATGTGGGCCGACGCATGGCGAACCCTGCGCCGCAATCCGCTGTTCATCATCTCCGGGCTGCTGATCCTCTTCATCATCGTGGTGGCCATCGCCCCCGGTCTGTTCACCAAGCAGGATCCGAACGCCTGCGATCTGGGCAACTCCTTGAGCCCCGCCTCCGCTGGACACCCCTTCGGCTACGACCTGCAGGGCTGCGACGTGTACACCCGCGTGGTCTACGGCACCCGTACCTCACTGTCCGTCGGCGTGCTCTCCACGCTACTAGTCGTGATTGTCGGTACCCTGATCGGTGCCGTCGCCGGCTTCTTCGGCGGTTGGGTCGACGCGGTGCTGAGCCGTATCACCGACATCTTCTTCGCCCTGCCTATGCTGCTCGGCGCCATCGTGGTGCTCCAGATGTTCAAGACCTCCAAGTCCATCTGGAAGATCGTGCTGGTGTTGACGCTCTTCGGCTGGGTCGGCGTATGCCGTATCGCCCGAAGCGCCGTGCTGGAATCGAAGAACCTCGAATTCAACACCGCCTCCACGGCCCTCGGCTCCACGCCTGCCAGGAATCTGTTCCGTCATATCCTGCCGAACTCCTTGGCCCCGATCATCGTCATCGCCACCACTTCGCTGGCCTCCTACATCGTGGCCGAAGCAACCCTAAGCTTCCTTGGCGTCGGTCTGCCGACCACCACGGTGAGCTGGGGTGGCGATATCTCCAGCGCACAGACCAACCTGCAGACCGATCCGATGGTGCTGTTCTACCCGTCCGCCGCACTGGCCATCACCGTGCTTGCGTTCATCATGATGGGCGACGCCGTCAAGGACGCCCTCGACCCGAAGAGCCGTACGGCCTGAGTGAGGGGAGTGGAGAATCATTATGACTGACAACACCAACGCCAAGATGCTGGCTATGCAGAAAGAGCATGGTCCGCTGCTCGAGGTCAAGGATCTGGCCATCGACTTCACCACTGACACCGGCAAGCCGGTGCATGCGGTGCGCGACGCCAACTTCACCGTCTACCCCGGCCAGTGGGTGGCCATCGTGGGCGAATCCGGCTCCGGCAAATCCACCTCCGCCATGGCTGTGCTGGGCCTGCTGCCCGGCACCGGTCACGTGGTCAACGGCTCCATCAAGCTTGACGGCGAGGAAATCGCCGGCGCCAAGCAGAGCGAGTTCGACAAGCTGCGCGGCACCAGGATGGGCCTCGTGCCGCAGGACCCGATGAGCAACCTCAACCCGGTGTGGCGCATCGGCACCCAGGTCAAGGAAGCACTGAAGGCCAACAACATGGACGTGGACCATGAGAAGCGCTCCGCCCTCGCCAAGGCCCTGGCCGGCGACGAGGTCGAAGTCAAGGGCAACGACGACGAGACCTTCCTCGGTGCCAAGGAACTGCCCGAGCTCATGACCGAGGCCAAGAAGGCTTTGACCGAAGCCGGCGTGTCCGGCGAGGCCTTCGACAAGGCCGTCGCCCGCTTCACCAACGAATGGGTTCCGGGCTCCGAAACCCGTTGGCGCGTGGCCGACGACCTCATCAAGGCCGGCGTGGCCGACGATCAGGCCTGGTACCTCGCCAAGAAGTACGTCATCGGCTCCACAATGGATGACCGTATCGCGGGTCTGCTGTCCGAGGCCGGTCTGCCCGACGCCGCTACCCGTGCCCGTCAGTTCCCGCACGAGTTCTCCGGTGGTATGCGCCAGCGTGCGCTCATCGCCATCGGTCTGGCCTGCCGCCCTGACCTGCTGATCGCCGACGAGCCGACCTCCGCCCTCGACGTGACCGTGCAGAAGCGCATCCTCGACCACCTGCACATGCTCACCGACTCGTTGGGCACCGCCGTGCTGTTCATCACCCACGATCTGGGCCTTGCTGCCGAGCGCGCCCAGCACATTGTCGTGATGTACAAGGGTCAGGTCGTCGAATCCGGACCGTCCCTGGAAGTGCTCCAGCACCCGCAGCACCCGTACACCAAGCGACTCGTGGCCGCCGCCCCGTCGCTGGCCTCCCAGCGCATCATCTCCGCCAAGGAGCGCGGTGAGAACGCGGACGCCCTGCTCGATCACCACATCGCCGGCGAAAGCACGCTTGAGAAGAGCGAGCACATCATCACCGTCGACCACTTGACCAAGGAATTCAAGCTGCCCCGCAAGAAGGAGATGTTCAAGGCCGTCGACGACGTGTCCTTCTCCGTCAAGCGCGGCACCACCCTGGCCATCGTGGGCGAATCCGGTTCCGGCAAGTCCACCGTGGCGAACATGGTTCTTCACCTCCTGAAGCCCACTTCCGGCAAGGTGTTCTACGAAGGCCGCGACACCTCCACGTTCAAGGCCAAGGATCTGCTCGGTTTCCGCCGCCACGTTCAGCCGGTGTTCCAGAACCCCTACGGTTCGCTCGACCCGATGTACTCCATCTTCCGTTCCATCGAGGAGCCGCTGCGCATCCACAAGATCGGCGATTCCAAGTGGCGAGCCAACCGTGTCAAGGAACTGCTGGACATGGTCGAGATGCCGGCTTCCGTGATGGGCCGTTACCCGAACGAGCTTTCCGGCGGCCAGCGTCAGCGTATCGCCATCGCACGAGCCATGGCTCTGGACCCGGACGTCATCGTGTGCGATGAGGCCGTGTCCGCTTTGGACGTGCTGGTGCAGGACCAGGTGTTGCGCCTGCTCAACGATCTGCAGGCCGAAAAGGGCCTGAGCTACCTGTTCATCACCCACGATCTGGCCGTGGTTCGTCAGATCGCCGACGAGGTTGTGGTGATGCAGCACGGCAAGCTCGTGGAGCATGCCACCACCGACGAGGTCTTCGACCACCCGCAGAAGCAGTACACCCGAGACCTGCTCGACGCCATCCCCGGCGGCAAGCTCCAACTCGGTCTGGACTGATAATCTGCGTTTGAGCGCATTGTATTGGGTTCTTTCCATCCGTGGAAAGAACCCAATATTCGTATGCGCAGGTTTGCATGATGGTTCGCGTGGGACGAAAGGCAAAAATTGGTGTTTTCCCGATGTTGTCCCACAAATTGTGGGACAACATCAACATCAATCGATGGACATGAGTGTTGTCCCACAGCAGATTTCTCACGAAGCCCGGAATTACGCCATTCTTAGTGTGGTCGATAATTACTCATGCTGTGGGGTGTGGGACGGCCCGCGAAAATCGTCGATTTTCGGATGTTGTCCCACGGAATACGTCATACCTCGTATGTGATCGTGAGTGGGGCGTGATCGGACCAGCGTTTGTCATACGTGGGAGCCTTGTCGATGACGAATCCGCGTGCGGTCTCCGCCAACTCGGGCGTGGCGAACTGGTAGTCGATTCTCCAGCCGACATTGTTGTCGAAAGCGCGCCCTCGCTGGCTCCACCAGGTGTATGGCCCCTGAATGTCGCCGGCCAACGAACGCATCACATCCACGAACTCGTATTCGTCCAGCCATTTGTCCACGTAGGCACGTTCTTCGGGCAGAAATCCGGCGTGCTTCTCATTGGCCTTGGCGTTCTTGATATCAAGCGGCGTGTGCGCGATGTTGAAATCGCCGCAGAGCACGGCCTGTTTGCCGCCATGCGCAGCCTCGTCCCGCAACGCGCCCATGCGCTTCAGCATCGTGTCCAGAAAACGGTACTTCTGTTCCATTTTGGTCGGATAATCGGTGTTGCCAGCATGCACATATACGGATGCCACGGTGATCGCGTAGCCCTCAGGCGTTTTGACATCGGTTTCGATCCAACGCCCTGAATCCACATCCTCGCTCAGACCTGGCAGCCCATATCGCTTGTCAAGCACTTCCAAGTCGGTGAGCAGTCCGACTCCCGCGCGGCCTTTCACCCGGCAGACCTCGTTCATGGCATGGAGGTTGGCCGGTGCCTCGATCTTGCCGGCGGTGGCGTATTCGAAACCAAATTCATCGAAAATAGAATCGACATCGTCCTGAGGCGCGCGAACCTCCTGTATGCACCAGACATCCGGCGCATGCTTGCCGGCCCAATCCTCGATGCCCTTGCGCTTGGCCGCACGAATGCCGTTGACGTTAGACGTGGTAATGGTGATGGTCATGCGGCCATACTATTTTGGCCTCCCTACGAATCGAACCGGACATCGGCGGCCGCGATGCTCAGCTTTCTCTAAGCCTGAGTGCTAGTGTTAGCAAGGTTGCAACCGTTACATGAAACGAGGAATTATGGGACTGTTCGGATTCGGCAAGAAGAAGAGCAAGAAGGAAGCCGAGCCGGCCGTTGAGCCTGTCGATGAGGACAAGGTGGCCGCCGAGGCCGCAAACGCCGCAGCAAAGGCGGAAAGCGCTGAAACCGTATTGGCGGAACCATCCAGCGAATACCAGGGCCGCGGAGAAGAGCGAGGCCCGTGGGACGTCAACGATGAGGACGTGCCCGATTATGACGATTATCTGGATCTCGGCGCCTACTACCTGCCCTTCCTCCAGGGCATCCAGCTGCGCATCAAGGCCAACCGCGCCATCCAGCAAGTGCTTGGCTCCACCATCACCTTCGGCTCCTCCAGCCTGGAGATCGAAGCCTTTGCCGCACCCAAGACCCTGGGACTGTGGGATGACGTTCGCGGTGACCTGCTTGAAGCCAACAAGGCCGCTTCTGAAGTGGACGGTGTGTTCGGCACCGAACTGAAGCTGCCGGTCAATGTCAAGGGCGGCAAAACCGTGAACACGCGCATCGTTGGTGTGGACGGCCCGCGCTGGATGCTGCGTGGCATCTTCTCCGGCAAGGCTGCTATCGATCCGGACAGCCCGGAGACCGAGGCGCTGAACAAGTTCTTCGCCGACATCGTCGTCGAGCGTGGCGAGGAGCCTTTGGCGCCGCGCGATCTGATCCCGATGCATCCGCCGGTCGCCCCCGCTGAGCGTAAGGCCGCCAAGGCCGCGGCCGAAGCCGGCGAGGAGAACGGCAAGGAACACTTCAAGGACATTCCGGACAACAAGCCGAAGGGTCCGCTGAGCCAGGACCAGCAGACCGAAGTGAAGACCACGCTGTCTCGCGGCCCGATGTTCTCCGAAGTTCGCTGATTTATAGGAAGAGACTTGGCAGACAACAAACGCACCGGCCTGTCCGCTCTAGCCGACGCCGGCAATGAAGGCGAGGATTTCTCCGTCATCGACGCCATCGGTGGCCCGCGTGGCGTCATCGAATCCATGCTGCCCGGCGTGGTGTTCGTCGTACTGTTCGTGGCCACGAGCAATCTGAATCTCACCATTGCGGTTTCGGCCGTGCTGGCGGTATTGCAGGTTATTGTGCGACTGATTCAGCGCCAGTCGGTAATGGGCGCGGTCTCTGGTCTGGTGGCGGTAGGCATCTGCCTGATTTGGGCATGGCAGACTCATGAGGCCCGCAATTACTACATCTTCGGATTCATTACCAATGCCGGCTATGCCGCGTTGCTTGCCGTGTCGCTGATTGCGCGCGTGCCCGGACTGGGTTTGGTCGTCGAATTCATCCGTAGCCTGCCCACCGAGCATTTCAAGGCATGGTTCCATGACTGGATGGACGACAAGGCCCTGAAACGCGCCTATATGATTGTCACCGGCCTGTGGGTCGGTCTGTTCCTGCTGCGGCTGGTGGTGCAGGTGCCGCTGTATCTGACCAACCATGTAGCTGCACTCGGCGTGACCCGCCTGCTCATGGGCATTCCGTTCTGGGCATTGGCGATTTGGGTGAGTTACCTCATTATTGCCACGCCGATGCACCGGCATAAGGTCGCGGCTAAGAAGATACAGACTGAAGTCGCTGTTGATGCCGAACTCGAACCGAGCGCAACCGGAAAGGACGATGATGCAAGCTGAAGTTCGTATCGAACGATACGCCGACCAAGGCCGCTGCGTGGCCCATATCGACGGTCGTGTGGTGTTCGTCCGCTTCGCCTTGCCCGACGAACTCGTGCGAGTCGAGCTTGACGAGCCCCACGACCGGGACGACCGGTTCTGGACCGGCGAAGTCGTCGAGGTTCTCGAGCCGTCTGAAGACCGAGTCACCCCGGCATGGCCACTTGCCGGTCCCTTGGCGATGGGCGGGGGAGTGGGCGGCGCGGATCTCGTGCACGTCTCTTTGCCCGGCCAGCTCAAGTGGAAGGCCATCACCGTCTCCGAACAGATGAGCCGACTCGGCCATATCGACGTGGCCGTTCCCATCGAGCGCATGCCCGGCGACAAGGCAGCCGGCGGCCTCAATTGGCGTACCCGCATCGAAATGATTGCCGACGACAACGGCATGCCATCCATGCGCCGGCGCGGCACACACAACCGCGTGGCCATCGACACCATGCCGCTTGCCACGCGCACGCTGCTGGACGTCGCCAAGCGCGAACACGTGTGGGAGGGCGGCTTTGAACCCGGCTCCCAGATTCGTCTTTCCGTGCCCGAACCGCGCGGCGAGATCGTCGATACCGCGGCAGCAGACGACAATTACGCCGTACTTGTGGACGGCGAACTGCGCGCCGGCTCCCAGCTGCTCACCGAACAGGTGACCATCAACGGCACGACCTTCGACTATCAGGTTGACGCCAACGGTTTCTGGCAAGTGCATCGCCAAGCGCCGATCGCCCTCGGTACGCACGTGATCAACCTGGTCAACGGGCAGCTGCAGTCAGCGGCGGACGCCGTAATCTGGGATTTGTATTCCGGTTCCGGCCTGTTCACCCTGCCGCTGGCCACAATGACCGGTGAACGCACCCGCATGCTCAGCGTTGAAGGCGCGCGTGTGGCCGTCAAGAACGCCCAGCGCAATCTGCGCGCCATGAACCTGAACGACGTGGACGCCCGCGCGGGTGACGTCTCGCGCACGCTGGACCATGTGCCGGCGCATCTGGCCAAGCCGAATGTCGTAGTGCTTGATCCGCCGCGTGCCGGTGCTCGTGCCAAGGTCTGCCGCCAGATTGCCGCGGCCGGCGCATCCAGCGTGGTCTACATCGCCTGTGATCCCACCAGCCTCGCACGCGACACCGCGACACTCATCGGCGAAGGCTACGAGCTCAAAGACATCCGTGCCTTCGATATCTACCCGATGACCCACCATGTTGAGACGGTGGCCCTGTTTACCCGCTGACAGGTGAGCATATGACACGACGAATTCTCGGATTGCTGGCCTGCATGGCGGCTGTGTTGTCCCTGGCCGCCTGCACGCCGGCCGGTAGGGCGGTCGGCGATACCCAAGACAGCATGCCGGAAGTCGCCCACGATTCCACACATCCCACGGATGTCACAGTCGGCTTTGTGGGGTCGACTGACACCGCCGCAGACGAGTTCGTCATCAATGCGCTGTCTGATGACAAACTCAATGTCTACTATGCCTCGCTCGAAACATCCGCAAGCTCGGCAAACGCAACTGATGGTGTATCCGGTGAAACCGAATCTTCTGACGCCGGCACTACCAGCGAAAACGGTGCCGATAGTATGGATGCTCATACTGGCGTCGACAAGAATGCGGTCACCGCACAGCAGGGTGTTGCCGATTTCGTAGCTCGCGCGGTCAAAATCGTGGTTATCAGCGGCATCGACGTTACCGACGCCAACCGGGAGAGCTGGAACCAGACGTTGACCAATGCGCGTGAAGCCGGTATTCCAGTCGCTCTCATTGATCCAAAGCATGCGCCCGAAGATGAACTGCTGTACGCCGTCATCCTTCACCTCAACACCAACAGTGCCGATTCTGGCGACACTGCCGATACCAAGCCAATGACTATTACTGACGCCGTGCTCACCATCACGCGCGACGAACCCCACGAACGCGAGATCAAAGTCACCGTTTCCTGAGCCGAATCAGGCCCTTGAAGCTGAGAAAGCACCCTGAATCATCCCTGAGCCTTAGCGGATTGCGAAACAAGACGCGGTAGGCTGGAGAATATGAGTGCAACAACAGCCGTGGAAATGCCTGAGATCGGAGCGACCGGTCTTACCCCCAAAGAAGTGGTGCAGCGTATCGAAAGTGGCCAATCGAATGCGGTGAAAACATCCACCTCGCGTTCGGTTCAAGATATCGTGCGAGCCAACGTATTCACGCTGTTCAACGGCATCATCTTCGCCGCGATGGTACTGGTGCTGATCACCGGTTCCTGGAGGGACGCGGTGTTCGGTTTCGTCATCATCATCAACACGGGCATCGGCATCGTCACCGAACTCAGGGCCAAGCGCACGCTGGACAGGCTTTCCATCCTTGTGGCCTCCGAATTCCTCGTGCATCGTGACGGCAGGGACGTGGAGGTGCCCCACAACGAGATCGTGCTCGATGACCTGCTGTGGATCCGTGCCGGCGAACAGGTGCCGGCCGACGGGCAGATCATCCAGACCTGGGGACTGGAGCTTGACGAGTCCATGCTCACCGGCGAATCGCGTACCGTGCGCCACAAGGTGGGGGAGCAGGTGTATTCCGGCGCCACCGCGGTCTCCGGCATGGCATTGGTCAAGGTCAATGCGGTCGGCAGCCATTCCTACGCCGCCACGCTCACCGCGCAGGCCAAGGTATACAAGAAAACCGTGTCCGACCTGAGCAAGGGCATCAACACGATTCTGAAATTCATGACCTTCCTCGTGGTACCGCTGTGCATTCTGCTGATTCTTTCGCAGATTCATACGGTCGGCGGTTGGGGCACGGCACTCTCCACCGGCGAATGGCGGCAAGCCGTGGTTTCCGCGGTCGCCGGCGTAGTAGGCATGATTCCCGAAGGCTTGGTGCTGCTGACTTCGCTGAACTTCGCGGTGGCCGCCATGCGTCTCGCCCGTCACAATACGCTGGTGCAGGAGCTTGAATCCGTGGAGACACTGGCTCGCGTGGACGCGCTGAACCTCGATAAAACCGGTACGATCACCGATGGCGGTATCGCCTTCAACCGGCTCGTGATGCTCGATTCCGCCAATGCGGCTGCGGAACAGGCAGCCACGCAGGCCCTCTACGACTGCTGCAACGAAGAGCAGCCCAACGGCACCGGCCAAGCCGTACTCGCCGGGCTCAAGGCCCAAGGATATGGGGCAGGTGCGGTTGAGTCTCGTGTCCCGTTCTCTTCGGCGCGCAAATGGAGTGCGGTGCGTAAATCCGGCGAGACCTGGTACATGGGAGCGCCGGAGGTGATTATTTCTGCGCTTGAGGGTGACTATTCGTCGGTGTTGCAGCAGGTTAACGAGTATGCCAATGACGGCAACCGTGTGTTGCTGGTTGCGCGGTCTACAGCTCCCCTCTCCGAGGGGAGCTGTCGCCAAAAGCGACTGAGGGGAGCAGTTGAGGGAGCCAATGTCTCGGACGGCCGGCAACTGGATGTGCAGGCTGAGCCGGTGGCGTTGGTGTTGTGCTCTGAGAAGATTCGCGAGGACGCCGAGCGGACGCTCGCTTGGTTCCGTGAGCAGGGTGTGCGCTGTCGTGTGATTTCCGGTGACAATCCAGTGACCGTGGGTGCCATCGCCCGCAGAGTGAAACTGACAGGCGACCATGAGCCGGTGGCGATGGACGCGCGCGAACTGCCCGAGGACGTGAACGAACTGGCCCGCGTGCTCGAAAACGTCGATGTGCTCGGCCGCGTGCTGCCTGACCAGAAGAAGGCCATCGTGCAGGCGTTGCACACGCAGAACCACGTGGTTGCCATGACCGGCGACGGCGTCAACGACGCGCTCGCCATCAAGGAGGCGGACCTCGGCATCGCCATGGGCAATGCGGCGCCCGCCACCAAGGCCGTGGCCCAGGTGGTGCTGGTGGATTCGAAGTTCTCGCACCTGCCGGACGTCGTGGCGCGGGGCCGTCAGGTCATGGCCAATATGGAGCGCGTGGCCAGCCTGTTCCTCGTCAAAACCGTGTACTCCGCGCTGATCTCGCTCGGCGTAGTGCTGACGCAAATCCCATACCCATACCTGCCGCGCCATATCACGTATATCGGCGCTCTCACCATCGGCATGCCCGCGTTCATTCTGGCGCTCGCGCCGAACACGCGCCGCTATATTCCGGGATTCCTCAAGCGCGTGGTCACGTTCGCGCTGCCGGGCGGCATCGCCACCGCGCTGTCGGTGCTGCTGGCCGCTTGGGTGCTGCCGCCGGTCATGGGCTGGAACGTGACCGGCGATGCCGCGGACCTGTCCGCCCTGCGCGCCACCAGCGCCATCATCCTGTTCGCGATGGGCGTGTTCGTGCTGGCCCGCGTGGCCAGACCACTCAACGGTTGGCGTGGCGTGCTGGTGGCGGTGTTCGCGGCGGCGGGCGTAATCGGCGCGTTCGTCCCGTTCGTGGCGAACTTCTTCGCCCTGATTCTGCCGACCGGCGCCACGATGGTGGCCACGCTGATCGCGTTGGCCGGTTCCGCGCTGATCTTCGCGCT
>OJMH01002441.1_pt1 | contig 15567 bp, 13 predicted proteins | sample 1597111 | NCBI WGS metagenome assembly OJMH01 (sample SAMEA2452115, study PRJEB22498) | human gut metagenome | reverse complement strand
GCCGCGCGCAGGGCTGCGCCGCCGCCATCGACCTGGGCACCACCACCACGGCGCTGCGGCTGTACGACCTGGCCACCGGCCACGCCCTGGCCACCTGCGCCGACTGGACGGCTCTGGCCCCCTACGGCGCGGATGTCATCACACGCATCCAGTATACCATCGACCACCAGGACGGGCTCACCCGCCTGTCCTCCCTGCTCCGCCAGCAGCTGAAGGCCCTGCTCACCCGGGCACTCTCCCAGGCCGGGCGACAGCCCGCCGAGCTGAAGCGCACCGTGACCGCCGGCAACACCGTCATGCAGAGCCTGCTCGCCGGTGTATCCGTCCGCCCGCTGGCCGCCGCCCCCTTCTGCCCGGAGACCTTCTTCCGTCAGAGTTCCGGCCTCACGCTGCTGGACGCGCCGCTGTACTGCGTCCCCTGCGCGGCGGGCTTCGTGGGCGGCGATATCACCGCCGGCCTGCTGGCCTCCGGCCTTGCCCGACGCGCGGGCCATTTCCTGTTTCTGGACATCGGCACCAACGGCGAGATGGCCCTGGGCGGCATGGATGGCTTCACCTGCTGCGCCGTGGCCGCCGGCCCCGCCTTCGAGGGCGCGGGCATCGCCTGCGGTATGCTGGGCGTGGACGGTGCGGTCAGCCGCGTCCGGTACAGCGGCGCCTTCAAGATGAACGTCATCGGCGGCGGCGAGGCAGTCGGTCTCTGCGGCTCTGGTCTCATCGACCTGACGGCCCTCCTGCTGCGCCTGGGCGTCATTGACGAAGGCGGCCGTCTCCTACCGCCGGAAGACGCGCCTGAGGCGTTCCGCCGCTATTTGACCCGTGACGAAAACGGCTGCGGCGTCTTCCACTTGACCGACCGGGTGTATCTCACCGCCGCTGATGTCCGGGCGCTGCAGCTGGCCAAGGCAGCGGTGGCCGCCGGCGTGCAGATACTGCTGGCGCAGCAGGGGCTGACCCTTTCCGCGCTGGACGCTCTGTACCTATCCGGCGGCTTCGGGATGTACCTTGACCCCGCCAGCGCCGCGGCCATCGGTATGCTCCCCCGTCTCCCCGCCGCCAAGCTCCACAGCGTAGGCAACGCCGCCCTCTCCGGCGCGGCACAGCTGGCCCTGCGGGGTGATATGTCCGCCGCGGACGGCATCGTCAACCGTCTCACCTATCTCGAGCTCTCCGGGCGTCCCGACTTCGCCGACGCCTTTGCCAAAAACATTCCCCTAAGATCCATGCAATGGAGGTAACACCTATGGAGCTTCGTTTTCCTCTGATTTTGGACGGTGCCACCGGCACCGAGCTGCAAAAGCGCGGCTATACAGGCGACGTCTGCGCCGAGCAGTGGACACTGGACCATCCGGACGCCATCATCGACATCCAGCGCGGCTATGTGGCCGCCGGCAGCCAGGTGGTCTACACCCCCACCTTCGGTGCCAACCGCCGCAAGCTGGAGGAGTCCGGCCTGTTCAACTGCACCGCCGACTACAACCGCCGTCTGGCGGAACTGTCCGCCCAGGCGGTGCAGGGCAAGGCCCTGCGGGCAGGCGATATGTCCCCCACCGGCGCGTTCCTCGCCCCGCTGGGCGACGTGTCCTTCGAGGAGCTGGTGGACATCTACACCGAGCAGGCCGCCGGTCTGGAACGCGCCGGCGTGGACCTGTTCGTCATCGAGACCATGATGACCCTCTCCGACGCCCGTGCGGCGGTGCTGGCCGTCCGCAGCGTCAGCGACAAGCCTATCTTCGTCACCTTCACCTGTGACGAAAACGGCCGCAGCGTCTCCGGCACCGACATCACCGCGGCGCTGGTGGTCCTGCAGGGCATGGGCATCGACGCCTTTGGCCTGAACTGCTCCGCCGGCCCGGAGCAGATACTTCTCCAGCTGAAGCGCCTGCGGGAATATGCCCGGGTCCCCCTGATCGCCAAGCCCAATGCCGGTATGCCCATCATCGAGAATGGCGAGACGGTCTACCGCTGCACCGGCGAGGAATTCACCGCCCTGGTGCCGGAATTTCTGGCCGCCGGCGTGGCCGTGTTCGGCGGCTGCTGCGGCACCACCGCCGCGCATATCGCCGCCCTGGCCCGGGCACTGGGCGGCGCGGTCATCACGCCGCCGGCCCCGCAGCATACGAACGAGCTGCCCGCCGCCACGGAGAAGCTGCCCTTCCCCCTGCCTGTCGATGTCTCCTGGCACACCGTCGTCGACCTGACCGGCGATGCGGAGGAGACGCTCACCGCCGCGCTGGACAGCGGTGAGACGGTCCTGGCCCTGCGCATCGCCTCCTGGGACGATGTACAGGCCCTGGCGGACTACCAGTATATGCTCACCAAGCCGGTGTGCTTCGTCTGCGACGACACCCAGCTGCTGGAGGCCGCCCTCCGGGCCTATCAGGGCCGCGCCCTGTACGACGGCGCCCTGCCGGAGGACACGCTTCTGCCCCTGTGCGCCAAATATGGTCTCCTGCTGTAAAAAAACAAGGCCCCCGCGGGCCTTGTTTTTTATTCCTTTTTCCCGGTACAGCCGCCGCAGCTCCCGCCGCAGCCAGAACAGCCGGCGCATCCGCCGTTTTTCCGCGCCCGCCGCGCACTACGCAGGGCCAGCACACCGCACAGCGCCACCAGTGCCAGCAGCACCCAGTCCATCCAGCTCATAGCAGCAGCCCTCCCACAGCGTAAGCGATGTACGCCGCCAGCCACGCCACTACGCATTGCAGCAGCACCACGCCCACCGTTTTGATGCGGGAGCCCAGCTCACGCCGTATGGTGGCCACCGCCGCAATGCAGGGTGTATACAGCAGCGTGAACACCAGAAAGCTGATGGCGCTGCGCGTGGTGAACAGCGACGTGATGGCCGCGTTCCCCAGCAGCACCTGCAGCGTACTGACCACCGACTCCTTGGCGATAAAGCCGGAGATCAGCGCCGTGGCACAGCGCCAGTCACCAAAGCCCAGCGGCCTGAACAGCACCGCCAGCCACTGGCCGATCAGCGCCAGCAGGCTGTCCGCGCTGTCCGTGACCACATTGAGCCGCGTGTCGAAGCTCTGCAGGAACCAGATGACCACCGTGGCCAGGAAGATCACGGTGAAGGCCCGCTGCAAAAAGTCCTTGGCCTTCTCCCACAGCAGCAGCCCCACGCTTTTAGCGGAGGGCATACGGTAGTTGGGCAGCTCCATGACAAAGGGCACAGGCTTGCCCCTGAAGGCGGTCCCCTTCATCACCAGCGCTGCCAGAATACCCACCACGATACCCAGCACATACAGGGAGCTCATCACCAGCGCCTTGTGGTCGGTGAAGAACGCGGCGGTAAAAAAGCCATAGATGGGGATCTTGGCCGAGCAGCTCATATAGGGCGTCAGCAGAATGGTCATCTTCCGATCCCGGTCCGAGGACACCGTGCGGGTAGCCATGATGGCCGGCACCGAGCAGCCGAAGCCGATCAGCAGCGGTACGATGCTCCGTCCGGACAGACCGATCTTCCGCAGCAGCTTGTCCATGACAAAGGCCACCCGGGCCATATAGCCGGTGTCCTCCAGAATGGACAGAAAGAAAAACAGCGTCACGATAATGGGCAGGAATGACAGCACGCTGCCAACACCGGCGAAGATACCGTCAATAATAAGGCTGTGCACCACCGGGTTGATGCCGTAGGCGGTCAGCGCCCCGTCCACGCCGGCGGTCACGTAGTCGATACCCAGCGCCAGCAGATCGCTTAGCCCCTGGCCAATAACATCGAACGTCAGCCAGAAGATCAGCAGCATCACGCCGAAGAATACCGGCAGCGCCGTGTATTTCCCCGTCAGTACCCTGTCCCAGGCCACGCTGCGCTTGTGTTCCTTGCTCTCATGGCACTTGACCACCGCGTCGGCGGTGACCTGCTCGATGAACGTATACCGCATATCCGCCAGCGAGGCGTTGCGGTCCAATCCGTTCTCCGTCTCCATCTGCACGATGCAGTGCTCCAGCAGCTCCCTCTCGTTCTGATCCAGCACCAGCCGGTCCGCCATATCCCTGTCGCCCTCAATGAGCTTCGTGGCGCAGAACCGGGGCGGCAGACCCAGCCGCTCAGCGTGGTCCTCGATCAGATGCACCACCGCATGGACGCACCGGTGCACCGGCGAATTCGCCGCGCAGAAGTCATAGACCTTGGGCAGCACCCGGTTTTTCGCCGTCTCCACCGCCCGGTCCATCAGCTCGGACACACCCTCGCCCTTGGCGGCGGTAATGGGCACCACGGGAATGCCCAGGTCGTCGGACAGCTTCTGCACGTCAATGGTGCCGCCGTTGGCGCGCACCTCGTCCATCATGTTCAATGCCAGCACCATAGGCACCCGCAGCTCCAGCAGCTGCAGTGTCAGGTACAGGTTGCGCTCGATGTTGGTAGCATCCACGATATTGATGATGCCGTCCGGCTTCTGGTTCAGTATGTAGTCCCGCGTGACGATCTCCTCCTGGGTATAGGTCCGCAGGGAGTAGATGCCCGGCAGGTCCACCACGGTGCAGTCCTTGTGCTCCCGCACTTCTCCGGATTTCTGGTCCACCGTCACACCGGGGAAATTTCCCACGTGCTGGTTGGAGCCGGTCAAAGCATTGAACAGCGTAGTCTTGCCGCAGTTCTGGTTGCCCGCCAATGCAAAGATCATACGCGATCCCTCTTTTCCACGGTGATCTGTCGGGCGTCCTCCACCCGCAGCGTCAACTCATAGCCCCGCACGTGTATCTCGATGGGATCCCCCATAGGGGCCACCTTCCGCAGCGTCACCACGGTCCGGGGCGTCAGCCCCATATCCAGCAGGCGGCAGCGCAGTGCGCCCTCCCCGCCCACAGCAGTGATGACGCCGCTGTCGCCGATCTTCAGTTCATTCAGTGTCATAGCGCGTTACCTCAATCGTCTATCTATGTCATGTGGTATGATGTTAGCACAGGCTAACCGTTCTGTCAAGAAACACCCGCCATTGTAACGACAGTTAAATACATTTAACTGTCACTTGCTTTTACGCCAGTCGTGTGTTATACTTCAGTTAGAGTGCTCTAAGTAGCAAAGGAGGTGCCGCCGTGGTATTACAGGAATCCGGCGAGATGTATCTGGAGAGCATCCTGGTCCTGATTCGTCAGGGGAAGGCCGTCCGTTCCATCGACATCGTGGACTATATGGGCTACTCCAAGCCCAGCGTCAGCCGCGCCGTTGGCCTGCTGAAGGCCGGGCAGTATATCGACGTAGACAACGGCGGCTACATCACCCTCACCGCCGCCGGGCGCGAGGTAGCCGAAAAGATCTACGAGCGCCACACGGTCCTCACGGACTTTCTCCGCCGCCTGGGTGTGGACGAGGCCAGCGCTGCCGAGGACGCCTGCCGCATGGAGCACGTCATCAGTGACGCTACCTTCCAGGCCCTGAAGCGTCATCTTGCATCCCCCCAATAACCGCTGAACAAGCCGCCCTCCGGCGGTTCCTTTCACACAAAAGCCTCCCCCGGTTTTGCCGGGGGAGGCTCATTCTCCGCCTCCGGCCAAGCCGGGGGCCTTGCTTTTCAGTTGCTGTTGGCGCTGTACAACCCCGCTGCGTCGTCCAGCGGCACGGAGAACGTCACCGTCTGCGCCTCAGTGTGGGCGCCGGCCTTCTCCATGATGGACTGCATGATGGCCGCCCGCTTATCGGCGGAGGTCACCAGGAAGATCATCTCCCGTTCCTCCGAGATGGCCATGCCGAAGAACTTGTTGCTGTTCTCCGCGTCGGTAGCCCGGGCGTGAATGACCGTACCGCCCCGCGCGCCGGCGGCGGAGGCCGCCTCCATCACCGCGTCGGTGTACCCGGTATTGGTGATCGCCACGATCAGCTGATACGCGTTCTCGTTCATCTGCTCTTCCTCCTTCACAGTCATATCCGGCTGCGCGTCGCTTTCGCCGGAGATCAGATAGTTCAGCGCCGTCCTTCCGCCCACGCTGCTCAGGTGCAGGCACACGGCGATACCGCTGCCGGGCCGGTCGATCCGCATGGTGTCCACCAGCTCCCGCATCAGCACCTCCTTGACAGCCGGCGTCACCACGGAGAACATCACGGACTTCTCCGTAGCCTCCAGACCCAGATAGCTCAGCACGTCGTTGCTGGCGGTGCCCCGTCCCAGGGCGGTGAACACCACCGGCGCGCCGAAAGCCCGGTAGAAATCCAGAAAATGCGTGGCGCCCATGACCCGGTTGGTGATGGTGATCATCAGATACAGACGGTTCTTGGTTGTTTCAGACATATCTCCACCTCCTCAGCACAGCTCGATAAGCTCCTCCACCGCCACAGGTGCGGCAGGAGCAGGTGCGCGGCGCAGCTTTCTCTGATAGCTCAGGCCCAGCAGCTGTATGGTCACCAGCGGCGTCATGGCCACCATCGCAACCACACCGAAAGCGTCCGTCACCAGATTGCCGCCCACAGCGTCGCAGGCGCCCAGGGCGAAGGGCAGCAGGAACGTAGCCGTCATGGGTCCGGAGGCCACGCCGCCGGAGTCGAAGGCCACGGACGTAAAGATCTGCGGCACCACGAAGCTCAGCGCCAGACTCAGCACATAGCCCGGCACCAGGAACCACATGATGGAGATACCCGTCAGCACCCGGATCATAGCCAGCCCCAGCGAGATGGCCACGCCCACAGACAGCGCCAGGTTCATGGCGTGAGCCGGGATGGAACCGGCGGTGATCTCCTCCACCTGCTTGTTCAGCACATGGACAGCCGGCTCCGCCTGTACGATGAAATAACCGATGACCATAGCAATGGGGATAAGTATCCAATTATAGGTATGGCTGGCGATGCTGCCGCCCAAAAAGCTGCCCACGGGCATAAAGCCCACGTTCACGCCCATCAGGAAGATGGTCAATCCTATGTACACATACACCAGACCGATGACCATGTGCAGTATCTCCTTGCGCTTGAGTCTGCGGGTCACCAGCTGGAACAGGATCAGGAAAGCGCCGATAGGCAGCAGCGCCGATGCCGTCTCCTTCAGATAGTGAGGTATCTCGCTGAGATACAGATCAAACATCTCCACCGTGTCCTTGGCATCCGGCATGACCGCCGCGGTATAAGCGTTTCCGTCCGGCTTATACAGCAATCCAAGGATCAGCACCGTGATGATCGGCCCGATAGAGCACAGCGCCACCAGGCCGAAGCTGTCGCCCCCTGCCTGCTTGTCGCTTCGCACGGCACACACGCCCACGCCCAGTGCCATGATGAACGGCACCGTCATGGGTCCGGTGGTCACGCCTCCGGAGTCAAAAGCCACCGCCCAGAAATCCGGCGACACGAACATCGCCAGCGTGAACACAATGGCGTAAAACCCGATCAGCAGCCACCGCAGCTGGATACCCAGCACGATACGCAGCAGGGCGATGACCAGGAACACACCCACGCCCACCGCCACGGACCAGATGATCACGTTGTTCTCGATGGCCGGCACCTGGTTGGCCAGCACCTGCAGATCCGGCTCCGCCACGGTAATGATCATGCCGATGAGGAAGCCCACCACCGTGATGATCCACACCTTCTTTCGCCGTGTGATCTCGGAGCCTACCGCCTGTCCCAGCGGGATCATGGACATCTCCGACCCCAGCGTGAACAGTCCCATGCCAGCGATCAGCATCAAGCCGCCCAGCAGGAACGCCACCATGGCGTTGTTGGGCACCGGCGCAATGGTGAAGCACAGCACCAGCACGATCAGCATTACCGGCAATACCGATGTCAGCGACTCGTGCAGCGGTTTTTTGAATACAGCAAAGACGTTTTCCGCCTTCTGCCGTTTTTTACGCAGTCTCGCCTGCTCGTCCTGAATAGTCCTGTGGCTCAAGTCTACCTTCCTTTCCTCGTCCTCCATAGCCTATACCAAAAAGCGGCGCATCTGTCCGTATCGGGCAGACACGCCTCCGCATCTTAACAGGTATATTGTACCATATGTTCACTTTTGGCACAACCCCACCGCTGTTAATAATGTGTGAAGATTGCACCGGGTTTTTTACGCCGTTTTCTCCACCAGCGCCGCCGCGTGGGCCGCTATGCCCTCGCCGCTGCCGGTAAATCCCAGTCCCTCCTCCGTCGTCGCTTTCACAGAGACACATCCCGCGTCCAGTCCCATGGCCGCCGCCAGTCTCTCCCGCATCTCCGGGATATAGGGCGCCAGCTTCGGCGCCTGGGCCGCCACCGTAGCGTCCACATTCACAATGGTCCAGCCCGCCTCCGCCAGCACCGCCGTCACCTGCCGCAGCAGCGCCGTGCTGTCCGCCCCGGCGTAGCGCGCATCGCTGTCCGGAAACAGCTTGCCGATGTCCCCCAGCGCCGCAGCGCCCAGCAGGGCATCCATCACCGCGTGGGTCAGCACGTCCGCGTCGGAGTGCCCCAGCAGCCCCTTCTCAAAGGGCACCGTCACACCGCCCAGCACCAGGGCGCGGCCCGGTACCAGCCGGTGTACGTCATAGCCATATCCAATGCGCAGATCCGTCATGCTCTGTTCTCCCTCTCCCGCAGGAATGCCTCTGCCATGGTCAGGTCCTCCCGCGTGGTGATCTTGATGTTCTCCCGCCAGCCGGGGGCCAGCCATACCTCCTTGCCCAGCCGTTCCACGGCGGAGCAGTCGTCCGTGATGTCCGCCCCGGCCTGAATAGCCGACTGCAGAGCAGCCTTCAGGATGTTCGCCTGAAACACCTGTGGTGTCTGTACGGCGTACAGCGTTTTCCGGTCCGGCGTGGACTGCACCAGCCCCGCCATATCCGCCACCTTCACCGTGTCCGTCACCGGCAGCGCCGGCGCGGCGGCATAGGTCCGCTGTCCCAGCCGCACCATGTCGTCCACCTGCTCCGGCAGGATCAGCGGCCGCGCGCCGTCATGCACCGCCAGCAGCTCGCAGCTGTCGCCGGCCGCCAGCGCCGCCAGCAGCACCGACTGAGTGCGGCTCCCGCCGCCCTCCACCACGCGCAGCGGCGTTTTGACATTCGCCCCGGCACACAGGGCCGCGATCTCCTCCAGGCGCTCCGGGCTTACCGCCACCACGATCTCGTCGATCAGCGCCGCCTCATCCAGCGCCCGCAGCGTCCGCAGCAGCACCGGCACGCCGCACAGCGGCGCCGTCAGCTTATCCGTGCCGCCCATGCGCTCAGAGCGCCCCGCGGCAGGCACCAGCGCCGCGCAGCGGGGGTGCCGTTCCTTTTTCCGGTTTAACAGCTTGTCAAAGAGCTTCCCCATCGTCATTCGCACGCTCCCGTCATCACCGCGCCATCCAGCAGACGCTCCGCCTCTTGGTATCCGATCTCCCGCACCATCGCCAGCTCCGACAGCAGTATCTCCTTGGCACTGTGCAGCATTTTTCTCTCTCCGGTGGACAGTCCCCGCGCCGCCTCCCGCCGCATCAGGGACTTGACCACCCGTGCCACCTCCGTCAGGTCGCCGCTTTTCAGCCGCGCCATGTTCTCCCTGTAGCGGCGGTTCCAGTTGCGCTCCTCCGCCACCGTCAGCGATGGGATGGCCGAGAGCACCGCGTCCATTCTCTCCCGATCATACAGCAGCCGCACGCCGATGGCCTCGCAGTTATCAGTGGGCAGCTTCAGTACCAGTCCGCTGACGGCTTGACGGAACACATAGTACGTCCGCGCCGCGCCGTACAGCAGCTCCTCCGTCACGTTCTCGATAACGCCCGCCCCGTGCATGGGGTGCACCACCCGCTGACCGATGCCGTACATACCGCCGCCTCCCTTCCTGCTGTTCTTGTAGAAAATTATACCGTATTCCCCCACTTTTTACAAGGGATTTCCGTATCTTTCCCGTAAAAAGCACGGTCCCCGGCACTGCCTGGGACCGTGCTTTTCCGTTATCTCGCCTCGTACAGTGCCTTGCAGGCCCGGTACATCTCGTAGCAGTCCACCTTGGCCACCACCTCGAAGGGCGCGTGCATGCTCAGCACCGGCACGCCGGCATCCAGCGTGGCGATGTTCCGGTTGGCCATATACTGTGCCACCGTCCCGCCGCCGCCGGCGTCGATCTTGCCCAGCTCGCAGATCTGCCACCGCACGCCCGCGCCGTCCAGCACCGCGCGCACATAAGCCACCGTCTCCGCGTTGGCGTCCGAGGAACCGGACTTGCCCCGCGCGCCGGTGTACTTGCAGATACCCACGCCGTAGTTGACGAAGGCCGCGTTCTTCTTCTCGTACACATCGGCAAAGTTGGGGTCATAGGCCGCCGTCACGTCGGCGGACAGGCAAAAGGCGTTCTCAAAGCACGCCTTCAGCGGCACGTTCTGGCCGTCGCACAGGTCAGACATAAAGGCGTCAAAGGCCGCGGACTGCATACCTGTCACGCCCATGGAGCCGATCTCCTCCTTGTCCGCCAGCACGCATACCGCCGTCTTGTCCGGCGTTTCGATATCCAGCAGCGCCCGCAGCGCCGCGTAGCCGCACACCCGGTCATCGTGACCGTAGGACCCGATCATGCTGCCGTCAATACCGATGTCCACCGCCTCCGCGGCGGGAACAGCCTCCAGCTCCGCGGAGGCGAAGTCGCTCTCCGTGATGCCGTACTTGTCGTGCAGCCGCTTCATCACGTGCAGCTTCACCCGGTCCTTGTCCTCGCTGTCCCCGATGGGCCGGCTGCCCACCAGCAAGTTCAGCGTCTCGCCGGGCACCGCCTCGTTCAGGGGCTTCCGGCCCTGTTCGCCGCCCAGATGGGGCAGCAGGTCCGTGATGACCAGCTGGGGCTCACCCGCCTCGCCGATGCACACGTCTACCACGCTGCCGTCCTTCTTGGCCACCACGCCCCGCAGCTGCAGGGGGATAGTCACCCACTGGTACTTGCGGATACCGCCGTAGTAGTGGGTCTTGAAATATGCCATCTCGCTGTCCTCATACAGCGGCGTGGGCTTCAGATCCAGCCGCGGCGAGTCGATATGCGCCGCCGCGATCTGCGCGCCCTCGGCCAGGCTCTCCTTACCGATGACCGCCAGCATCAGTCCCTTGCCCCGGTTGCAGGTGTACACCTTATCCCCGGCCTTCAGCGCCATGCCGCGCTTATACTGCACAAATCCCTTCGCCTCTGCCGCGGCGATAGCCGCCCGGGCGCTGAGCCGTTCTGTCTTTCCCGCGTTCAGGAAGGCCTTGTAGTCCGCGCAGTAGGCTTCCATCTCCGCCAGCTGCGCCTCGTCCAGCGTATCATACCCGTTCTTGTCATTCCGCAGCAGCTGCTCCCGCAGCGCCTTCATTTCCTCGCTCATGCTCGTTCCTCCTTCAATATCGTCTCCAGCGCCTGCCGTGCCTTTTCCGTAAAGGCCGCCGCGCTGCCGCAGTCGTTCACCAGCACGTCCGTGCACCGGGCCCGGTAGAACGCTTCGTCCTTCTGTGCCCGCACCCGCAGCCGCGCGTATTCCTCCGGTATGCCATCCCGCGCCATGATGCGCACCACCCGCGTCTCCGCCGGCGCGATCACCGCCACCGTCCGCCGACACATTCCGTCCAGCCCGCTTTCGATCAGGTTGATGGCGTCAATGCCCACCACCGCCGCGTCGCTCTCGTCCATCCGCCGCCGCAGCTCCCGGGGCAGCCGCGCATAGATGATCCCGTTCAGCGTCTCCAGCGCCGCCGGATCGCCGAATACGAGGTTCCCCAGCTTCTGCCGGTCCAGACCGCCGTCCGCCGCAAACACCGGGCCGAACGCCCCGGCGATGGCCCCCCGCAGCGCTCCGTCCGTCCGCAGCAGCTCATGGTAGATGGCGTCGCAGTCCAGCACCAGCCCGCCCAGCTGCTCCAGCGCCCGCAGGGCGCTGGTCTTGCCCGCGCCGGTAGGCCCCGTGAAGCCGATGACCAGCGGCGACACGTCCACCGTGTGGAACCCCGCCGCCTTTTTCAGCCGGTTGCTCACCGCCAGTCCCAGTCCCGCCTCGTCCGGGCACTGGGCATAGATGGCCGTCACCTCCGTCTCGTCGAAGGTCCGCAGCGCGTCGAACACGCGCTGTGCCTGGGCCAGCTTGTCTCCTGCCGGTCCCAACCGATGTACAATGTGCCCCGCGAACAGCGGCGCGTACTCGTCAAAGCAGATGACCCCGGCCCCCGCCGGCAGGTGCGCCGCGATGTACGCCGCGCTTCGCCGCGGCGCGCCCGTCACCACCGTCACGGCAGCCCGGGGCGCGTAGTGCCGGTACTTCATTCCCGGTGCCTTGGCCTTCTCCCCGTCGGACAGCTTCTGCCGCACGGCCTTGTCCACGGCCACCTCCCCCAGCACCGCCTCCAGTGCCTCCAGCGGCAGTCCGCCGGGCCGCAGCAGCCGGGGTGGCTGCACCGTCAGATCGATAATAGTGCTCTCTACGCCTACGGCGCAGGGCCCGCCATCCACGATCCCGTCGATCTTGCCCATCATGTCCTCCATCATGTGCCGCGCACAGGTGGGGCTGGGCCGTCCGGAGGTATTCCCGCTGGGCGCCGCCACCGGCGTATCCGCCGCCGCGATAATGGCCCGCGTCACCGGATGGTCCGGGCAGCGGACGCCCACGGTATCCAGCCCGCCGGTGGTCCGCAGGGGCACGCAGTCCCGCCGGGGCAGGATCATGGTCAGCGGCCCCGGCCAGAACTGTTCCGCCAGCGCATAGGCCGTGTCGGGGATATCTGCACAGCAGCGCTCCAGCCAGCCCGCGTCCGGCACGTGCAGGATCAGCGGGTTGTCCTGTGGCCGTCCCTTGGCCTCGAAAATACGGCGCACCGCGTCCTCGTTGAGCCCGTCGGCCCCCAGCCCGTATACCGTCTCCGTAGGGATACCCAGCAGGCCGCCCCGGCGAAGGATCGCCGCCGCCTCCGCGATGGCGTTTTTGTCCGTTTCCGGATGGAATATGATGGTCTCCATCACCCGAACCTCGTTTCTTCTGCTCTTTTATTCCGCCGCAGCGGCAAAACTCCTCTTTTTACAGCCCCAGGTCCTCCCCCACGAGGATGACCTTGATACGCTCATGCACCATGGAGTACCGCGTCACCACCACATAGGAACAGATGCAGTCCGGACTGGTGCAGTCGCCGCACTGTCCGGTCAGGCCGCAGGGCGTCTTGATACCGAACCGCTGTGCGTTGGCCGGCGCAGCGATGTTCCGTGCGCGGGCAATGGCGTCGTCCAGTGTGCCCAGCACCTTGTTCATACCGGCGATGACCACCACCTGCCGGGGTCCATAGCACATGGCCGCCACCCGGTTGCCCATGCCGTCGATGTTCACCAGCTGCCCGTCCTTGGAGATGGCGTTGCTGCTCATCAGGAACGTGCCGCAGTTCAACGCCTGGTGCATCAGCGCCTGCTTCTCCGCCGGGTCCTTAGCGGTATCCCGGTCGATGAGGGTATAGCCCTCCTGTGCCAGCCGCTGCTTCAGCCCCAGCTCGTCCACCGTCATCACGCCGCCCCAGGATACACTGTCCGTCTTGGGGATCAGCTCCAGCGCCTTCTCCACGGCCTCGGCAGCGGTGGAACAGTAATAGGCGTCAAAGTGCCGCTTCTTCATAGCCTCCACCGTCTTGGGGCCGGACAGGTCATACATTTTCTTCTTATTCTCGTTCATGGTCAACTCTCCTTTCCCTCCTGCAGCCGTTGGGCCTGGTCGTTCAGGGTCAGCGCGTCGATCATGTCATCCAGATCGCCGTTGATGATGGCCGCAATGTTGAAATTTTTATTGTCTCCCGTCAGCCGATGATCCGTGACCCGGTTCTGCGGGAAATTATACGTTCTGATCTTGCCGCTTCTGTCGCCGGTGCCCACCTGGCTCTTCCGTGTGGCGGCGATGGCAGCGTTCTGCTTCTCCTGCTCCGCCTCGTACAGCTTCGAGCGCAGGATCTTCATGGCCCGATCCTTGTTCTTATACTGGCTGCGCTCATCCTGGCACTCCACCACCACGCCCGTGGGCAGATGGGTGATACGTATGGCGCTCTCCGTCTTGTTCACGTGCTGTCCCCCCGCGCCGGAGGAACGGAACGTGTCGATCTGCAAGTCCTTGGGGTCGATGGAAAACTCCACCTCCTCCGCCTCCGGCATCACCGCCACCGTGGCGGCGGAGGTCTGGATGCGCCCGGAGGACTCCGTCTCCGGCACCCGCTGTACCCGGTGTGTCCCAGCCTCGAATTTCAGCCGTGACCAGGCGCCCGCGCCCTCGATCTCGGCGCTGACCTCCTTCACGCCGCCCAACTCCGTCATGTTCTCACTGACGATGCTCAGCGTCCAGCCCCGGCGCTCGGCGTACATGGTGTACATCCGCAGCAGGTCGGCGGCGAATAGTGCACCCTCCTCCCCGCCGATACCGGCCCGTATCTCCAGTATCACGTTCTTCTCGTCATTGGGGTCCCGCGGCAGCAGCAACCGCTTCAGCTCCTCCTGCAAGCGCTCCATATCCCCCTTCGCCCCAGCCAGTTCCTCCTGTGCCAGGGCCCGCAGTTCCGGGTCAGACAGCATCTCCTCCGCCTCCCGGGCGGTATCCTGCGCCCGCAGATACGCCTGCCAGCATTCCACCACCGGCGCCAGCTCCTTCTGCTCCCGGCGCAGCGCCGTCAGCTTCTCCCGGTCCGTATATACCGCCGGGTCCGCCAGCTGCTGCTCCACCTCTGTCAAATGCGCCGCAAGGGCGCTCAGCTTCTCCTGCATTGTCCGTCCTCAGTTGTTCTCCAGCAGGCGGCGCACGTTCTGGATAAAGTCGTTCCGCCAGAACTCATACCCCTCGCTGTCCGGCCGCAGCGACACCGCCAGCCGGTGGGCCTGCCCGGTGTACATATCCATCTGGTCATAGACCTCCTCACTGCGCTGGGTGGTGCTCCGCGTAACCACGTAGGCCACGTTTTCCATCTCCAGTCCCCGCCGCTTCAGCAGCGCGCGAATGGGGCTGGCGCACCGCCCCGCCCACACCGGGCTGCCCACGATCACCAGCTTGTACGCGCCCAGCGGCTTCTCCGTCTCAAAGGGCTGCAGGGGCCGGGTGGATGTCTTCATGGCGTCCATACCGCAGCGCATATATCCCCGCCAGCCGCTGCGGTCGCAGTCGTCGGTGATCGCCGTGATCTCCGCGCCCAGCGCCTCGGCAATCTCCTTGACCGCCCGGCGGGTATGCCCGGTCCGGGAATAGTAAATGCACAAAATATCACTCATGTTATCGCTCCTCCTGTTCCTCGGCCTGCAGGCTCAGTTCTTCCCAGCGCTCCATCTCCTGCTCCAGCCGCTTCTGCACGTCCTGCTGTTCCTGATACAGCGCGTTCAGCTTCTCCGCGTCGCAGGCATTCTCCGCCATTTCCGCCTCCAGCCGCGCGCTGTCCGCCTCCAGCCTGGCGATAGCCGTCTCGCAGATGGTCAGCTGCTTTTTCGCCGCCTGCTGGGCCCGGTTGCCCCGGCTGCCGTTCTTTTTCGGCGCAGCGGACTGTACCTGTACCGCGGCCGCCGCGGCGGCGCGTTCCTCCTCCTTGGCCTGCCGGTACTGTGCAAAGCCCATGGGATAGTCCGTGATGACGCCCCCGGCCAGCTCCCACACACGGGTGGCGAACCGGTTGATGAAATACCGGTCGTGGCTCACGAACAGCAGCGTCCCGTCGAAGGCCTCCACCGCCTGCTCC
>OJMH01002439.1_pt1 | contig 15569 bp, 11 predicted proteins | sample 1597111 | NCBI WGS metagenome assembly OJMH01 (sample SAMEA2452115, study PRJEB22498) | human gut metagenome | reverse complement strand
TAGCGGTCGCTGATCTCCCGCACCTTGGCGGCAATCTCCCGCCGGTTGAGCCCCCTGCCGTAGTTGTAAGCCGCCTCAAGCGTCAATCCCACCTGTTTGACTTCCGGACTGCGGTTGGTCAGCGAAAAACCGATTTCAGTGTAACCGTTGCCGCGTCCCACCAACTGCGGCAGCAAAGTGACATCGACTTCATTCAATTCGACGGCCCGCAGCGACAGCGGCAAAACCGCCAGCAATGCCAGGACCGCAGCCGCTTCCATCGTCGTTATTTTCCTCATCGTCCCATCTCCTTCACACCCGTTCCGGCCTCATTGAATTTCCACTCCACCGGGCAGGTCGATGCCGGCGACGTCCACTTTGGCGAGCAGTTCGCGGATGACGGCATCCGCCGTCACCTTGTCCATGCGCGCCTTGTAATTGAGAATCAACCGGTGCTTCAATACCGGCGGCGCCACCAGCTTCACATCGTCGAAACTGACCGACGGACGGTTGCTCAGCAGCGCCGCAGCGCGGGACGCCTCGGCCATCGCGATGGCGGCGCGCGGCGACGCGCCGTAAGCCAGGTATTCGTTGGTCTGCGGCAGCGCCTCCGGCGCGCCGGGATGGCTGGCCGCCACCAGCCGGGCGATGTAATTGGCCACCGGCCGGGTCAGATGAATCTGATCCATCACCGCAAAAATACGATCCAATTCCGCCCGGCTCAACGCCCATTCCGACGCCGGCGCCTCGCCGCGGCGGCGCGAACTGATGATATCGGTCAACGTCGCGCTGTCGACGGTGTTGACTTCCAGCTTGAACATGAAACGGTCCAACTGCGCTTCCGGAATCGGGTAAGTCCCCTCCATCTCGATCGGGTTCTGCGAAGCCAGCACGAAAAACGGGAACGGCAGCTTGCGGGTCTCGCCCAGCAAGGTCACCGCCGCTTCCTGCATCGCCTCCAGCATCGCCGATTGCGTTTTCGGCGACGCCCGGTTGATTTCATCGGCCAGCAGCAGATTGGTGAAAACCGGGCCGGGCCGGAACACCATGTCGCGCGAACGGTCGGCCCGCTCCTGCAGGATATTGGTTCCAAGGATATCGCTGGGCATCAGGTCCGGGGTGAACTGGATCCGGTTGAAATCCAGCGTAAGCAGATGTCCCAGGGCTTTGACCAGGGCCGTCTTGCCGACCCCCGGCAGGCCTTCGAGCAGGATATGGCCGCGGCTGAATACGCCGATGAGCACCATCCGGTGCAAGTCGGAATGCCCGAGCAGAATTTGATCCAGCTCACTCAACACACGATTGGCCGCCTGCGATGCGGCACTCAATTCTGCTTCCGGAAGCAATGACTCCATTGACATGCCAATACCTTTCTGACTACTGATGCTTGCTATCAAGATCGATTTCGTTATTCTTTGTCCGTTTGCCGTTCGAAATAGTTGCCGACCGCCGCCCGGTGACGCGGCTGCAGCGTCTGGCCGCGCCGTTCCCGAACACCGGCGGCCACCCCCTCCAACGCGCCGTGCCCGGCCGGGGCCGAATCCTCGTTCGCCTTCGCTTCCGCGGCAGTTACGCCGACGACCACCGAATCGCGCCAGTCCAGCGCCCCCGGCGGCAGCATCAACTCTTCGAAATGGTTGTCCCCGCTCAAATCACGCCGCTCGAAGGTCAACGGCGCCGCTCCCGGCCCCTTGCCGATGCCGCCGTTGCCGGGCATCATCCCCTGGCACATCGTGTTCAATTTGCTGTTCATGCCGGATTGGCGTTTCGCCATGCCGTTGGCCGCCAGGAACTGCTGCAACTTTTCCATACTCGCCTGGTTGCCGCGGCCGGCTTTGCCGGCGCCCTTCTGTCCGTTCCCCTTCTGGCTGCCGCCGTTCTTCGCCAACTGCTCCTGCAATTTCTGCTGCAGATTTTCCAATTCCTGCTGGGTCAACGCATTCTGTTCCTTCATGCCGGCGGTGCCGGATTCGGCGAACGACCCGTCGCCGGAGCCGCCGCCTTTCCGGTCCAGCAGCGGTTCTTTTTCCCTCAATTTTTCCATCAACTGGTCCAATTCGGACAGCGCCTCGCCCAGTTCTTCCTCCGGCATCGACGCGGCGGCGGCCTCAACCAGTTCCGTCAACTGCTCCACCATCTCCAACTGATTCTGCGCATTCATCGTCCTCAATTCGGCATTCATCAGTTGATTCTGCAAGGTGCGGCTCAAATGATCCAGCGCCTCGAAACTCTTGACCGGGTCCAGTCCGAGCGCATTCTCCTCCAACTGGCTCAACTCCTCCAGCAGTTCGTCCTTTTCCAGCTCCGGAATCAACTGTTCATCGTTGAGCAATTCCAGCTGTTCCCGGGCCCGGTCGACTTCGGCGGTGACATCCAGCCGGGTCACCGTCACCTCCTCGCGCTGCAGACTCGGCGTCATGAAGCTGGCGCCGACAAACGCGAAAGCCAGCAGCAGCACCGCCACCCGACGGCCCAGTTCACAGGAAATACGCGGCAATTCCGGCAACTGAATGCGCCTTTCCCAGTCGCCGATCGGCAGCTCCTGCAAAGCGCAGACCAGCCCGCCGCCCTCCGGACAGCGGCTGTCCAGCAGCGTAACGAGCTGGGCGCGGCTCGGCAATTGCCGGCGCGCCAGCAACCAGGCGGCGGCCGCCGCCAACAGCAGCGCCGCCGCCGGCAGCGACACGGCCCACAGCGGCGTCAGAATCCGGGTGGCCTGGAGCACCACCAGCACGGCGCCGGCGGAAAACAACGTCGCGGCGCCACTCAAGCAGAAAATACGGACGGACAAAACGACCAGCAGACGGCGACGCATCAGGCTGACCGCTCTGTTCAACTTATCGATTACGGAACTGTTGTGATACATACACCTTGCCCACGTTGCGGAAATCCGCGGCAACCAGCAACCATTCCGCCGCGAATTCCGGTTACCGCTTCAAAGCTAATTGTTCTTTTTTCACTTGTCAATGATTCAGACGCAAAAAAGTGCGGTTTTTTGAATTTTTACAATCTTTTGACAATCATTTTACAGCTTTGTGACACTTCCGAATTGAAATTATTCTATACTATTACTAAAATAACCGGAAGGAGTACCGATCATGAAAAAATTGTTAAGCGCCGCGCTGACCGCCGGCCTCACCGCCCTCCAGGCAGCCACCATCACGCTCAACGTCGACCCCGAGCAACCGGTGATGGCCGCCGACTGCCGGCAGGACGCGATGATCCGCATCGAACTGGCGGCCCCGCCGCCGGAACAGACCGCCGACCGGGCCAAGGTCAATTTGAGCATCGTTCTCGACCGCTCCGGCTCGATGCAGAGCGACAACAAGCTGCAAAAAGCCAGGGAAGCCGCCATCGCCGCCGTCGAACTGCTGTCGGATGGCGATCTGTTCGCGCTGACCGTTTACGATTCGGAGGCCAACACGCTCATCCCGTCGATGCCGGTCACCCGGAGCGCCAAGGCCGACATCATCCGGACCATCAAGAATATCCGGCCGGGCGGCAGCACCGCCTTGTTCGCCGGCGTTTCCCTCGGCGCGCATGAATTGCGTAAAAACGCCCAAGAGGGCTACGTCAACCGGATCATCCTGCTCTCCGACGGCCTGGCCAACGTCGGCTTCTCCCGGCCGGAACAGCTCGGCAGTCTCGGCGGCAGCCTGATCAAAGAAGGGATTTCGGTCAGCACCATCGGTCTCGGTTTCGATTACAACGAGGATTTGATGACCGCGCTGGCGCAGAACAGCGACGGCAATTTCTATTTCGTCGAAAACAGCCGCGATTTGCCGAAAATCTTCGAAAAAGAACTCGGCGCCGCGCTGCAGGTCGCCGCCAAGGACGTCAAATTGCGCATCACCTGCCCGGATGACGTCAAGCTCAAAGGCATCCTCGGTCACGACTGCAGCATCGACGGCAACACACTGACGATGAAATTCAATCAACTTTACGCCAGCCAGTCCAAGGTGCTCATTCTCCAGGTTGAGGTGCCGCCGCAAAAGCCCGACACCCGGCTGGCGCTCAGTTCGGTATCGACGGAACTGACGGCGCTGGACGGCACGCCGGTACGCATTCCGGAAGTCGCCGCCGCCGCGGAATTCACCACCCAGACCGAGAAAGTCGAGCAAAGCCTCAATCCGGCGGTACGCGCCGATGTCGTCGTCACCCAAAGCGCCCTGAACAAACAGAAAGCGCTGGAGGAAGCCGACCGCGGCAATTTCTACGGCGCCAACAAAATCATGGAGGACAATGCCGAATACGTTCTGACCAATGTGGGAGCCATGTTCGATGCAGCAGCCGACAATGCCGCCGCCGCTCCCGCGGCGCTCAAGCTGGAAGCGGAAGCCAAACTGCTGGAGCAGCAGCAGATTGATCTGGAAGCCAGCCAGGACGACAGTGAACAATTCAATAAAGCCAGGAAACGCATTCGAGGAACAAACTACCAGTTTTTGAATTCACAGCCGGTCCAGCAGAGTCAGGAACACCATTAAAATAAATCCGCCGCAACCGGATCGCTCTTGCATTGCTCCGGTTGCGGCGTTATGTTTCGAACATGATCAGTCAAAACCGTTTCATTTTGTGCATCGCCGTTCTCGTCGGGCTGGCTGCCGCGCTGCTCGGCGGGCTGGCATTTTCGCTGTCCCGTCACGAATTGAAATATCAGCGCCAAACCGAGCGCGACTATCTGGAGCAGGAGTGCCGGCTGCTGGCCAACCGGCTGCACAATGAACTCGACAATATCCGGCAGGCGCTGACCGGACAGTTGCGCGACATCGGTTTCGACGATCCGGAAAAGCTCTCTCGTTTTGTCGAGCGGGAACCATTGGCGATCAACGCCTTCCGGCTGCAGGGCGACCGGCTGCTCCAGCCGGCCCCCGACAGCCGCTTCCATCGCCGTTTCGCCCCGTTGTTCGAGGAGTTCGTCAGCGCCCGGCAGCCGGAAGCGCTGCCGGAAGCGGAAGCGCCGGACCGGGAATCCTTCCTGCCGGAACCGCCGGCTTTCGCCGCCCCGCTGTTGGTCTGCCGTTTCCAAAGCCTGAGCGCCGGAAAGAACGCCGGCTGGCTGAACTGGTTTGCCGACAATGAATTCCGGCCGCTGCTTTACTGCCGCAACCCGCAAAACCCGGAGCAGCTCATCGGACTGGAACTCAACTTCATCGTGCTGCTTTCCCGTTTGCTGCCGCTGCTGCCGAGCGAACTGCCCGGCGGGCACCGGCTGGAGCTGACCGAACCGAACGGCAATCTGCTCGCCGCCTTCGGCGCTCCGGCGGACCGGACCCTGCCGCCGCAGATCGGTATTCCGGTTTCCTCGGAACTGCTGCCCGGCGTCCAACTGAACGGCCGGTTGCGCCAGGAACAGTTCGCCGGCGGTTTCGTTTCACTGCTGCTGCTGCAACTGGCCAGCCTGCTGCTGGTCATCGTCGCCGGCGGCGGCCTGCTGATTTACCTGGTCCGCCGCCAACTGCAACTGGCCGGCCAGAAGACCAGTTTCGTCGCCAACGTTTCCCATGAATTGAAGACGCCGCTGACCAGCATCCGGATTTACGCCGAAATGCTGCACGACCACGGCGACCGGCTGCCGCCGCCGAAACAGGCGCATTACCTGGAGATCATCCTGGCCGAAAGCGAGCGGTTGAGCCGGCTGATCGCCAATGTGCTCGATTTCAGCAAACTGGAAGTCAACAAAAAACAATACCACCCGCAGGATGTGCAACTGCAGGAATTCCTGGCCCGGCTGGCGGCCGATTGGCAGCCGCAACTGACCGCCCGGGCGCTGGAACTGCGGCTGGCTCTGCCGGAGCAACCGCTCCGGGCCTTCATCGACGCCGACGCACTGCAGCAGGTCCTGCAGAACCTGCTGAGCAATGCGCTGAAATATGCCGACGGCGGCGGCCGGCTGGACCTGACGCTGCTGGACGCGGAACACGCGGCGGAAATCCGGCTGCGCGATTACGGGCCGGGCATTCCGCCGGCCGCCCGGCGCAAGGTATTCCGGAAATTCTACCGCTGCGACAACCGGCTGACCGCAAAATGCGCCGGCAGCGGCCTCGGTCTGACCATCGCCCGCAAGCTGCTGCGCGACCAGCACGGCGACCTGCGGCTCGAGCCGGAAACGCCGGGCGTCGCTTTTCGTATTGTACTGCCCAAATCCGAAGCGAAAGTGAAAGATGAACTCTCCGATTAAAATTCTGATCGCCGAAGATGACCTCAACATCCGCCAGGGCCTGGTCGACGCGCTGGAAATGGCCGGCTACGAAGTCCGGGAAGCGCCGGACGGCAGTGAAACGCTCAGACTCTACGCCCAGTGGCGGCCGGACCTGCTGCTGCTCGATGTCATGATGCCCAAATTGAGCGGATTCGACGTCTGCCGCCAGATCCGCAACGGCAACCCGACGCTGCCGATCATCATGTTGACCGCCAAAGGTGAAGAGATCGACAAGGTGCTCGGGCTGGAGCTCGGCGCCGACGATTACGTCACCAAGCCGTTCAGTCTGCGGGAGCTGCTGGCCCGGATTCACGCCATTTTACGCCGCAGCCGGCCGCCGGAAACGCCGGAGGCGCCGCCGGACGGCCGGTTTGCCTTCGGCGATCTGCAGATCGAGCCGGACCGACTGGCCGGACGGCGGCCGGACGGCTCCAGCATCGACTTCAGCAAACGGGAGATCGAACTGCTGCGCTGCTTCGCCGCCCACCCGAACACCGTGCTCGACCGGCAGACGCTGTTGTCGGCAGCCTGGGAGGTCAATTATGGCGGCTTCTCGCGAACGCTGGACCAGCATATCGCCCAGTTGCGCAAAAAATTGCCGGAGCAACTGATCGAAACGGTCTACGGCATCGGGTACCGCTACGTAAGCAGACACTCCTGATATTCCTTCAAACCATAAAAAACCGGCGCCCCGGGACGTACCCGGGGCGCCGGCGCATTTAGGAACCGTTTTTACGAAAAAACTGGTCTTGGAGCGTCAAATAACATTATTCCACCGAACAGGAGACACTTCCATATAACAGCATCCCGCAAGCCGTCTCCGAAGCATTGTCCAAAGTCCAGACCAGCGTCAGCATCTCCCGCCCCAGCAGCGCTTCCGGCACTTCCACCGGGCCGGTCGGACCGCTGGCACTGAAATCACGGATCAACTGCTGTTGTCCGGCCGCGTCCACGCCCCAAAGCCGCATTCCCGGCGATGTCAGATAAAAGTCCAGCATCACTTTTTTGAACACCCCCTCCGCCGTTTTCAGCGGCAACGTAATCCGCCCTTCCCGTCCCGGCTGCGCCTGGACGCCCCACAGATCGAACTGCGTATTCTCGAAATCGGCATAGAACTTCAAGGTGCCGCCATACAGGAAACGGTCGCTGTAGTAACTGTCACCCTTCGGAATCGCCGCCAGATTGATCTTCACCGCGTCGGCGACGCCGCCGCAAACGCCCTTGATAATCCGATTTTCAAAGACTAATTTTCCAAACTCCGTGTCGGCAAAGGCATTGATCTCATCGAACAATTGTTTCAGCTCCGGCTGACACTCCGGCCGGTCGCCATAGCGGATCAACTGCATCATCCGGCCGAATTTGGCGGAATAACGCCAGCCGGCCAGCAACACTTCGGTCCGCCAGGCGGTCGCCTCATCCATCTCCGGCAGCTTCTCCGCCGCCGCCGCCATCAGCCGGCCGCATTCGGCCATCACTTCCGGCGTCAACACGGCAGTGATTTCAATTTGTTCGCCGCAGATATAGCCGCAACCGTCCATCTGCCGCTGCAGCAGCCGGTAATAGGCGAGCGCTTCCGGAGCGGCCGGTCCGTAGGCTTTGCGGCAATAAGTTTCCACCGCCGCCTCGACATCCAGTTCCGGATTCCACAGCAATTTCGGATGCAGGTAAAAATTCAGGTTCTGCGTCCCCCAGTGCAGGTGGCTTTCGCTGTCCATTCCTTTGAAATTGCCGTAGGAATACATCCTCGGTAAATCCGTTTTCATCTGGGTCACCATCGGCCACGGCGTGAACCACAGATAGTGGCCGTAATAGGGATAGACAAAGACGCCGTCGGCGTGGTTGGCAAACCAGTCGTATACCTCGGCGAAAATCCGGTTGCCGGCCGGGTCGGTCAACGGCTTGGCATTGTTGACCGCCAGCGAATTGTTGGCCGTCCAGGCGGTGATGAACGGATAAACATTGCGGTGCGGCTCTTCCTTCGTCGGAATCCGGCCGTAATTGTGATAGACGTAATAGATGATCTTCACCCCGGGTTCCCGGCGGTGAACGGCGTCGGCGACCAGGTTGGCAAAGTGCAGAATCTGGCTGGAACGGTAACCGTCCGGATCGATCAGCTTCGCGCATTCGGCGCAATCGCAGAGCGATTCATGGTCGTTCGGCGAGACGAACAGCAGAATCCGCTCCGGCGGCACACCGGCGGCCAGATTCTTCCGGATATCCTCCAGCGCGTTCGCGGCAAACAGTTCCGCCGCCTCCACATTGGAGGAGCAGATCTGCCACTCTTCGCCCGGCTGCTGCCGCCGACCGTTCTTCTCGCCGAAATACTCCGGATGCTCCTTGCCGTAGCGCTCGATCGGCAGGTAATACATATAGGAGTGTCCGGCGCCGAGGATGACATAGGAGTCCGCTTTGTCGAACGTGCAGTTGCTGTTCAGCCGCAGCCGCATCGCGTGAAGTCTGGCCGCGTTGACGCCCTGCTCTTCCGCTTTGTGCGGATAACCGGCGGCGGAATCGATATACCATTGCTCGCCGGCGTTGGCATAGTTGGTGCTCGACCGGAATTCGATCGGCGGCGCCAGGTAATCCTCCCGGTCCTCAGCCCGGACCGACGCCAGCTTCGGCACATAAGTCCCCAGACGGGTCGGCAACAGCCAGTCGACGCCCAGTTCTTCCAGATAATCCCAGACCGCATGGGTCAAGCCGATCGTGTGCGGCGCGGTCAAATGCAGCTTGTCGCCGGCCACCCGGATGGCATAGCGTTCATAACCGTCCTGCGCCGCATCCAGTTTCCGGGCGGTTTCGGCATTGCCCGGATGGCTGCCGATCAGAATCGCCGGTCCCTCCGGCGTTTCGTCGGCGGCGACCATCGGCAACCGGACGCCGGCAATCTCTTCCAGATAATTCCGCAGCTCCTGCGCGGCGAAACGTTCGCCCCGGCTCGGTTCGGCCGGCAGGACAATCACCGCGTCCGATTTGCCGTCCGCCGCCACGTCAAAGGCGGCGGGCAGCGGCAATGCCCCGGCGCTCAGCAGCAATCCAATCAAAAATCGTTTTCTCATCAATGCCAATCCTTCGTTCATTCCGTTACAGGGGGTATCCGTAATTCTGCGCACATTTGATTCTGACTGATTACAGATTTCAAACGTGATTTGGCGTAGCCAAAATTACTTTGTGAATTTATACCGCCTTCATAAAGTTTGCAAGTGTTCACATTTATGTTATCGTTTACAGCGACAATTCCTGAACCCGGCCGTTGAGAATCACCCGGATTTTGCCGCCCGGATTGTGCCACTCGTCATTTTCGGCGCTTTCGAGAATCTGGTCCTTGTTCAGCGATCCGGCATGCCCGTCGACGAATCCCATATTCATCCTGCCGTCGTGCCGCAGCGAAAATGCGCCGATGTCGTGATACCAGAAGGTGAAGATGCCGTACTGCTCGGCATCTCCGGTGTCGCCGACCAGGAAATAGCCGGACGGTCTTTCGACGGCATTGGTATTGACCGTCCGCATCGTCCAGCCGGTCACCGTCTGGGACGCATTGCACTTCGGCCCGGCCCACTGGACGCCGTAAGCGTTGGTTTTCTTGCCGTCAAAAGGTGCGCTCGGACAATATTGTGTCCCCCCGTCTTCGGAAGCGGCGATGTAACCGGTCTTCATGCATCCCTGGAATACATCGTCATACCAGTCGCCGAAATCGCTGTTGCCGTAAAATTGCGGCCAGAAATACCAACCGGAATTGCTGTCGATATAGGTCAGGATATGCCCGTTGTTGTCGTTGCCGTACATCGTCATGCCGAGCGCATCCTGTTTCAGATTGCTGATGCACTTGATCGCCATCGCTTTGCTCTTCGCCTTGCTCAAAGCCGGCAGCAACATGCTGGCTAAAATGGCAATGATCGCAATTACGACCAACAATTCGATCAATGTGAACTTTTTCATCTGTCTCTCCTGCTTGTTTAGTGATGTTCAGTGTCAAAACTTCAAACTATTTCTGCCGCATCTGCAGCGGTTCCACATTTTCCACACAGCGGCGGATTCCGTTGCCCTCCAGACAAGGCCGCAACAGGTAATCCCGTCTCTGCTCCAAAAAAGAATAAGGATATTCGTACAGAATTCGCGCCGCGCACTCGATGGCCGATTCCGGGTAAAAGATATGGTACAGATTGGGCATCGCTTCAAAACCGATCGGCATCAGGTCACCTTCCTCCAGGATGACGATCGGAATGTCGATCGTCCGGGGCCGGCAGGCCAGCAGCAGCAGCAGCGAAGACAGGTGGGCCGTTTCCACCAGCAGCACATCCAGCCTGGCCAGATTCTGCTCGAAATACCGGGCCATCCGGCTGATCCGATCCTCGTCGAAAGATAAACTGCAGACCAGATGCTCGTCATAATTAGCGCCCATCCCCGTCGCAATCGTCCGCCGCAATTGCTCGCTGTAGCATGTCTCCGAATCGACCGGCAGCAAAGCGCCGAGCCGGCTTTCCCGGCCGAAAGTTTCCAGAACCAGCCGGATGGCGCTGGCCCGGTCGAAGATCACTTTGCTCAAACCGGCATCGTAAGCCGCCGTCCCCAATTGTACCATCGGCTTGCCCAGCGACCCCAGCAGATCGACCCAGCCCTGATTGACGAAACCGGTGACGATCAGCCGGTCGCAGCCGGCCAGCTCGTCCAATACCGCCGGCTCCGGTTTGCGCGACACGTAGAACAGCGCATGACCGGCATTGTGTTTTTCGAGATAATTTTTCAGCCGGTACAGTTCCGCCCCGCCTGGATAACACTTGTCACCGATATTGATCAGCCCACAGACCGACTCGCAGGTGTCCAGGTTGAGATTTCCCTCGAAAAAGGTGCCGGCACCGGCCACCCGCCGGACGATGCCGCACTCCTGCAGTTCATCCATCGCCCGGCGAATCGGGCAGATGCTCATCCCCAACTGGCCGGCCAATTCCCGCTCGGTCGGCAGCCGGTCGCCGATATCCAGGGCGGCAACCTTGATGAACTGCATGATCTTTTGTTTTGCTTCGTTGTATTTCAGAATTCTTGGCATTTTCAAACCATGCTATATTAATATAATATTATGTCAATTTCAATTATAGCAAAATTTAGCGGAAAAGTCAACAGGCTTTTTTCAAAAATCGGCAATTTTTTCACTTTTCCTTTCAGCCCGGCCCGGCCGGTTCCACTGTCTTCCGCCAACCACGTGCTATGTTAATGTAATATTATAGCAAAGAAAATCTCAAAAGTCAATAGGCTTTTTCAGGAATTGGAAAAATTTTTGTCATTGAACGCCGCGCGCAAGTTTCCGGGCTCGTTACCAGTTCATCCGGACAATCACCAGCTCCAGCCATACGACCCAATTTACAACAATAATTTTTCCCGGCGGCATAACGCGATTGCGGCCAGGAACGAGTCGAAAATCCGCCCATGGCGTCATTTGCATTTTTTACCGGAGAAATAAAAAAACAACTGGACCAATTCTTGTAAACGAACTGAAAACATGCTAGGATATAAATCGGAGAACGGTCTCCGGCCCTTTCCGCAACCAGTTTCGGAAGCCGCCGGGACGGCGTTTTCAAGCCAAGAACAACCATAAATGATTCTGGATGAGGAGCACTGAACAATGAGATTTCGTCTGCCTGTCTACGCGGCGGCCCTGGCCCTGTTCGCCGCGATGCCGGCTCCGGCCGGAACGGTTTTCGTCGACAATGCCATGAACAAAATCGGCCGGGACGCTCCGGTTGGCGGCGCCTTCAAACCGGTGCAGCTGGAGGCGATGCGCAATGAACACGAATTGTTCCAAATCGTCTTTCATGCCGACGAAGAGCCGATCGACGACGCGTCGGTCACCATCGGCGAGCTGGAATCGCCGGACGGCAACCGTATTCCGGCCGAGGCGATCACCCTGCGCCGGGCGCATTACATTCATCTGGCCCAATACGTGCCGGAGCCGGTCTGGCTGCCGGACGCGCTGTTGCCCTACCACGGCGAAAAACTGATCGTGCCGCCGCACCAGAACCAGGCCATTTACGTCGACATTCACGTCCCGGCCGATACGCCGCCCGGCGATTATCTCGGTTCGATCCAAGTGACCATCGACGGACAGTTGAAAACCACGACGTTGACAATTCAGGTCCGCAATCTGCTGCTCGACGACACACCGACCTTCCAATCGGCCTTCGCCATCTGGAACGACGATCAACTGCTGGCCCCCTATCCGGACATCCGGCCCGGTTCGCCGGAAGCCCGGGCGCTCTATGAAAAACTCTACTGGTTCATGACCGACTACCGGCTGCCGCCGGACGACCTGCCGGTGCAGTTGAATTCCCAGGAAGCGGACCGCTTCCTGAATCACCCGAAAGTCAACAGCTTCCGGATTCCCTACAATCCGGACGATCCGGAAGGTTTTCAGGACGTCTGCAATCTCCTGCGGGAAAAAGGACTGCTCGAACGCGGTTACGTCTACACCATCGACGAACCGGCGCCGGATCAATACCAGTTCTGCGCCGATTACGCCAAGCGGATTCACGAACTGGCGCCGGACGTCCGCTTCCTGCTGACCGTCGACAAAGGCTACAACGACACGCTGAAGAACAGCATCGACATCTGGTGCCCGATCCTGGCCGGGTACGATTACGACTATTTCACCGAACGGCGGAAGGACGGCAACAACGTCTGGTGGTACACCTGCGTCTGGCCGCAGAAACCCTATCCGACCTATCTGATCAACGACGACGGCGTCAGCCCGCGGATTCTGGAATGGATGCAGGCCAAATACAACGTCGAGGGCAACCTCTACTGGAGCGTCAATATCTGGCGCAAATACAATGCCGAAAAACAGGCATATGAAGCGCGCGATATCTGGAACGATCCGGCCGCCTTCCCCAACGCCAACGGCGACGGCTATCTGTTGTACCCGGCCGACGATCCGACGGCGGAACCGATTCCGACCTTGCGGCTCGAACTGATCCGGCAGGGCAACGAGGATTTCGACATGCTTTCCATGCTCAAGCAAGCGACGCGCCGGGCGATTCAAGCGGTCGGAATTGAGGATTACACCCCGGAAATGCGGGTTTATGAACTGGTTAACCGGATTGCCGATTCGATGACTTCCTACACCAAAGATCCGGAGGCGCTGGAGCAGCTCCGCCGCGATGTGCTGGATGAACTCGAAACGCTGGCCGCCGGACCGGCGGCAGTGATCACCGCCTCGGTGCCGGAAGGCATTGTCACCCGGGACCGGGAAATCTCCTGGTCGGTTTATCCGGAAGCGGGCAGCACGGTCACCGTCACCGTCGAGGATGAAGGCGGCGCGGAAACGCTTGCGCCGGAAAATGCCGAAGCGCGGCCGCTGCAATTCCGCTACCGGCCGAAGCGCCGGGCCGAACTTGCCATCACAGTTGAAAAGGACGGCCGCAGCGCCGATTTTCGTCGCCGTTACCGGGTCAATCCGAATCAGGACACCGTGCTGCCGGTACTCTCCTGGGCCAAACCGGAAGAACAGCTCAAAAAATTCCGGCTCGACCATGTCAAGCTCTTTCCGATCGCCGGCAGCGCCATGCAGGGCTTCGAATTTCTGCCGGATATCGATTACGCCTTTGTACGCTTCGACATTCCGGAAGATACTTCCCCATATCAATGGATTCTGATCAACCTGGCCAATCCGGGCGACGGCACCGCGGTCGGCGGGTTGAACTTCTACGGGCCGAACGGGCCGAAATACGGCCAGAACCTGATGGTCAAACCGCACGGCAAAGCCAGCCTGGCCTTCCCGTTCAACCCGCCGGGCGCCAAACCGGAAGACGCCTACAATGAACTGGGCATCTGGATGCACCAATCCGCCGTCCACCGCAAACTGGAAGTGGAAAGCGTTTCGCTGCATACACAGCAGCCCAAAGCGGACAACACCCGCTGAAGCATGCGCGCCCCCAAAGCTGACCGAGTCGATCAGTCGTCGGAACGTTATAAACCTGGCAAGGGGACCCCCCTTGCCAGCGGTTTTTTCCGGCCTGCCGGACAATGGAAGCGGCTTTGCTTCGGCCTATAAAGTTATTGCCTGTCGCCTGTCGTGAAGGTATAGTGGTACTCGTTGAGAACTTTGCCGCCGGCCGAAACAAATCCAAGATATTGTCCGCGGTTCAAATAAAGGTTATAGGTCTTGTTCGGCTCCAATTTTACCGGCAGGGTGATGGTGGTGCAATCGGCATTGTAGGACGGGGTTTCCGGTGTTTCGGGGAAATCATCGCCGGTCCGGCAGAACGAATAGGAGCGCCTCATCGGCTGGTTGAAGGTGACTGTAATCGCGGCAGTGGCCGGGTCGACGCCGGTTGCTCCGTTGAGCGGGGAAGTGGCTGCCACTTCCAGAACTGGGCGGTGCCGGGAAACGAGCCGCCGCTCATTGGCCAGGCAAAGTTTGACCAATTCAACCAGACGGTCGTTGATCACCAGCTTCATCTGCAGATCGAACTGTTCGCCGGAGCGGCCGAGTATCTCAATGGTCGCAAATTGATCCAGGTAATCCGCCATCGCCCCGGTATCATCATCGGGGGAAACAAATTCCTGTAAGGACGCGATGGCCCTATTTTTGGCTTCGGCTTCATTCGGGGCAGATAACAAAGGCCAGATCGAAAGGGTATATTGGCGATCTTCTCGCCGGATCACCATCTGGCGCCGCCCATTCGAATCGTACATACAGAAAACGTCATCGGAGTTTATGGCAATAACGGAATTCTGAGCGGGATCGAATTCATATGGCAATCCGGGTACATATGCCGCAAGGCTATCTTGATTCAGCTTTTTGATTTCCATAGCCTTGCCATATTTATCCCGGATGATAGATCAGGAGTGTCTTATTACGGCTTTCCAGCATATCTTCCGTCATGCCAGTAATATAACACATGAATTTCAAATAACGGCCAGGATTGCGGTATTTACCTCTTCTCGAATGAAATGTGCTCATAATTCCGGAAACTACCCAAAATTGCACTGCTATCTTTTATTGTTTATCTCGTATCCATATGTCGATATGTCATTAATTAAAATGGAATTACTCAAAATGACGCCTGTACCCCATTGAATAAAATTAATAACTTTTTCTATTATTTTTTCATGATGAGATTTTCCATAAGTTGAAAAATCATTATGAATAGTAATATAATTGGCAAACTTATATAATAACCTAAGTTCTGCCTGAGGAATTTTGACACGAATTCCTTCCAGTAAATAATCGAAATAAATATTCAAACAGTCCATAATCATGACTGTATGTTCAACTCGACGAATAAAATTTACTTGATCACTTATATTAACATGATAACGAAATGGATCAATATTTTTATGTCACATCTGTCCTAACAAACTTTTGAAGGGGTGAAAAAAGTGGAGCCAACTTGTC
>OJMH01002432.1_pt1 | contig 15617 bp, 16 predicted proteins | sample 1597111 | NCBI WGS metagenome assembly OJMH01 (sample SAMEA2452115, study PRJEB22498) | human gut metagenome | reverse complement strand
TTAAATGAAGATACAATTTCAGAGCGTGAAGCAATGAATATTCCCTCTGTTTCAAGATGTGTGAATCTAATTGCCGATACGGTTTCCATGATCCCGATAAAGCTTTACAAAGAGGAATTTTTAAACGGAAAAAGAAAAACTGTTGAAGTAGAAGACGAGCGGTGCGACTTACTTAATCTTGACACCAAAGACACGCTTGACGGAGTGCAGTTTAAAAGGGCTTTAGTTCGTGATTATTTACTCTTTGGAGGCGCTTATGCGTATATCAAAAAGCGAAGAAATACAGTAAAATCACTTCATTATGCATGCAATGAAAATATTAACATAATAGAAAATTTCGACCCGATTTTTAAAGACTACAACATTTTAATAGGCGGTCAAAGCTATAAGCCTTTTGAGTTTTTAAAAGTGCTTAGGTCAACGAAAGACGGAGCCAACGGGATTGGAATTATAAACCAAAATCAAGAACTTTTGAAAGTGGCATATCTAACGCTCAAATTTGAACAAAGTCTTGTTTCTACGGGCGGAAGTAAAAAGGGATTTATCAAATCAGAAAAGAAAATCACAAAGGAAGCTATGGACAGTTTAAAAAGAGCGTGGCGTGAGCTTTACTGCAACACGGAAAACAATATAATTGTGTTAAATGATAATCTTGATTTTAAGGAAGCCAGCAACACCTCGACCGAAATGCAGATTAACGAAAATAAAAACTCAATTAATAACTCGATTTTGGATATTTTCGGAGTGCCAACGGATTGGAACTGGGAAACGTTTATAAAAACAGCGGTAATGCCGATTTTATCAGCAATAGAATGCGCACTTAACAGGGACTTACTTCTTGAAAAAGAGAAGAAGTCCTTTTACTTTGCGTTCGATACAAAAGAAATCACTAAGGGCGATATAAAAACACGCTTTGAAGCCTACAAAACAGCGCTTGACGCAAATTTAATGCAGATTGATGAATGTAGATATATGGAAGATTTGGAGCCTTTGGGATTAAACTTTATAAAATTAGGCTTACAAGATGTGCTTTTCAATCCGCAAACAAAAGAAGTTTATACACCAAACACAAACAAAGTTACAAATATTTCAGGTGCGGGAGGTGAAAATTTTGAGAATAGAAATCAGGAATGACAGCGTTTTACTTGACGGGTACGTCAATGCGGTTGCAAGAGATTCAAGACCTATGCTTGACGAAAACGGCGAAAAATTTGTTGAGCAAATATGCCCTAAAACATTTCAGCGAGCCGTTGAAAAAAGCGATGATATTTTATGCCTTTTAAACCACGAGCCAAGCCGCAAACTCGGAAGTACAAAAGAAGGAAATATCGAACTTTTTGAAGATAATATCGGGCTTCGGGCAATTTGCGAAATTACAGATAGCGAGGTGATCAAAAAAGCAAAAGAAAACAAGCTTCGGGGTTGGAGTTTTGGATTTGAAGCGGTTAAGGAGCACGAAGAACAAGCAAGCGAAAATCTTAAAAGACGGTTTGTTGATGATATGAACCTTTTTGAAGTTTCTATAATTGATGACCGCAAAATTCCTTGTTATATCGGGACTTCAATTGAAACTCGGGCAGAGAAAAATTCAAAAATTGAATACAGAGGTGAGGAATTTCAAGCAAAGATTTTAAATTACGAAAAGCAAATTGATTATTCAAATTACGAAAAAATTTTAAAGGAGATTAAGAACTATGGAACTTAAATACCAGCGTGACGCTGGACCCAATTTGCGCACTTTAAAACAAGAAAATATCGGGCAATTCGCCCGCAATTAAAGAAAGAGGTAAAACAAAATGAATTTAAAATATTTATCAGAGCAACGCTCAGAAAACCAAGAAAAAATGCAAAAAATTTTAGACACGGCAAAACTTGAAAAGCGAGCACTAAGCGAAGAAGAAATTTCAAAATTTAATGAACTTAAAAAGTTAATTGATGAAATTGACGTAACAATTAAAGCGGAAGATGAGGCAAGAAAAATGGATATGGAAGAAAACAAAAAAGAAAATACCGAAGAACAATCACAAAAGGAAACCGAAAGCACAGAAAAAGAAGAACGCGCATTTGTGGACTTCATTGTTAAAGGCGAAGAAAAAAGAGCAAACAGTCCCGGAATGTCTTATGGAAGCAACGGAGCAATCGTGCCAACAACTATTGCCAAGAAAATAATAGAGAAAGTAAAAGAGCTTTCCCCTATTTATGAGAAAGTCGAGAAATTCCACACGAGCGGAACACTTGAAATTCCTGTTTATGATGTGGACTCAGACGCCACAAGTCCGACGGGAGATGTAAACGTCGCATATCAAGGCGACGAATTTACTTCTTTGGTTGCGGGTCAAGGCAAATTTACATCTGTTGAACTCAAAGGATATTCACACGGCGCTTTATCCGTAATAAGCCGCAAGCTTTTAAATAATACGGATATAGACATCACAAACTTTTTGACAAACAAAATCGCTCAGGCTTTTGCTGAGTTTTGGGAGAAAGAATTACTTGTCGGAACAGGCTCTACAAACAATCACATGACGGGAGCCATATCAACAACAAATTTAGTTGCAACAGGTAACACAACTTACACCTCAGCCAATGCAGCCAAGATTGACAAACTCATAGATTTGCAACTCGCAGTCCCGCAGCAGTATCAGAAAAATGCAATTTGGATTATGAACAAAGCTGTATTTACGGAGCTTAGGAAAGCAAAAGACGGAAACGGAAATTATTACATGGCTTACGGAAAAGGCTTAACAAATGGCTTTGATTGGGAGTTTTTGGGCAAGCCCGTATATATCTCCGACAATATGCCCACAGCTACGACTGCAAACAATATTCCTGTTTTATACGGCGATTTTTCGGGTATGGCAATGAAAATATCTCAAGACTTAGAAATTCAGTTAATGCGTGAAAAATATATTGATAAAAATGCGGTAGGAATTGTCGGCTGGGCTGAGTGTGATTCCAAAGTTCAAAACAATCAAATGATTGCGGGTCTTAAAATGGCAGCTTCCGTTTAATTTAAAGGGTGATTTTAATGAGTTTTAACACTAAGAATTATCAAGAAACTTGCGATAAATTAGTAATTGGCGGAACACTTGAAATTAAAGAAGGTGCGTCAGTAACGGGACTTCCGCAATCAGAAAATCAGGCGGATAGCACAGCGGCAACGATTGCAGACTTAAAATCAGATTTTAATTCTTTACTTTCAAAGCTGAAATCATCGGGGCTTATGGAAGATGACGAATCATGATTGTAAGCGAGATAACAGTAAAAAATTTAGCTGATTATTTAAAGCTTGATTTTGAAAGTTTAACCGAAGAAGAAAAAGCGGAGCTTAGCACCTTTTTAAGCTCTGCCAAAGCTTTTATTTCGGAATATACGGGGCTTAATTCGGAAGAAATTGACGGTCATGAAACTTTTGTAATTGCAGTTTATGTCTTGGTTCAAGATATGTATGATAACAGGTGTTACTATGTGGATAAAAGCAATTTAAATCAGGTTGTGGAGCACATTTTAAATATGCACTCGGTTAATTTGTTATAAATTGGGAGGCGCAAAAATGCAAATTAATGCCGGAGTTTTTAATAAGAAAATACAAGTAATAAGGTATGAAATCACAAAAGATTCCGACGGCTTTGAAACCAAGACAGAAATCACGGTTTTAAACACTTGGGCGCAAGTAACAAACATCAGCGGAACGGAGCTTTTGCGGTCAAATTCGGATTTTTCGGAAGTCAAAACGAGGTTTTTAATACGCACCCCGAAAACAGAAATCACAAAAGATATGATGATTAAGTTTAAGGGTAATACGTACAACATAACTTATATTAACGATTACGGCTATGACAAAAAATATACCGAAATAATTGCAGAGTTGGTGGTCAAATAATGGCAGAGCTTAGTTTCTCTATGGACATAAACTCTATAATTCCCAAAGGATTGAATGATGAAAATCTCGCGCTTGAAATGATTAAAGCGGGTCAAAAAGTTATGCAAGGCTCCATTCAAGGCGCAGCTTCAAGACACAGAAAAACAGGAAGCATGGCAAGTTCCGTGAAATGTTCTAAGCCGATTATTAATCGAAGCGGAGATGCCGTCGGGAGAGTTAAATTCTACGGAAAAGATAAAAACGGAATGCTAAACTGGTACAAAGCAATTTGGCTTGAATACGGCACCAAACACCAAAGCGCTCAGCCTTTTGTCAGACCCGCTATTAAAGGAGCCGAAGGCAGTATTAAATCCGCAATGGAAAGAGTTTTTAATGAGAAAGTGAAGTGATATAAATTAATATAAATCCAATTATAGAAACCGCATTTTCAAATTTTATAGTCGGCGGAAAAGTAATCCCAATTTCATTTTTGAACTATACGGGAAACTCCGATGTTTATCTTACCTATTACACTTGGTTCGATAAACCCGAAAACTTTTATGACGATGAAAATCATGCCGAAATAGCTTTTAGCACGATTGATATTTATTCAAAAGGCAATTTCAAGAATATTTTAGAAGCAGTAAAAACAAAACTAAAAGAAAACGGATTTACGTGGACAGATAATGGACCTGAAGCATATGAGCAAGACACGGGATATTATCATGTGCCCGTAAATTTTTGTTATTCGTAAATTTAAGGAGGATTTTTTATTATGGCAGGAATAGGACTTAAAAATTTCAAATATGCAAAACTTAATTCAGACGGTGCAACTTACGGAACCGTAAAAACACTTGCGGGAGCGATTGAATGCAAAGTAACACTTGATTTGTCGGAGGCTTCACTTTATGCTGATGACGCACTAAAAGAACAAGTTTCTCTATTTAAGAGCGGCACTTTAACCGCAGGAATAGACGATGACGATGACACAGTATTTGCGGAACTTCTCGGAAAAACAACCGATTCAGGCACGGGAATTGTAACATCAAACACGGAAGATACACCGATATATGTGGGCTTTGGCCATATCATACCGAAGATTGTTAGCGGAGTTAAAAAATATAAAGTGGAGTTTTTCCCGAAAGTTAAGTTTAAGCCGTTTATGGCAGATGCCAAGACAAAAGGCGATAATTTGGAGTTTACCACGCCTTCAGTTGAAGCCACGATTTTCGAAAATGATAATGGCGATTGGGAAAAACACGGAATTTATGCGTCAGAATCGGCGGCCGTTTCGGCATTAAATGCTATGTTTGCCCAAAGTACAGCCACGCTTCAAATTACGGCACAACCCCAAGACGCAAGCGTGACGGAAGGCTCTGTTTCGGGAAGCCTATCAGTAACCGCTTCGGCATCTTCGGGAACAATCAATTACCAATGGTGTGAAAACAGCATTTACTCCAATTTAGGTGGTACGGAAATAAGCGGAGCAAATACTTCAAGCTTTACAATACCTACCACTTTAACCGCTGCAAATAGTCCAAAATATTATTATTGCGTTTTAAGCCATGCAAGCGCACCGAGTGTGGTTACTAATGTCGCCAAAGTTACTATTTCAAGTTAATCGGAGGTAAATTTATGATAGATAAAATCACTTATCTTGAAACCGATTCTGAAAGATTTCCGCTTTCATTTACGCTCAACGTAATGGAGACACTTCAAGACGAATATGGAACGCTTTCGGAGTGGTCGGAACTTATCAAAAACCAAAAGGAACCAAACATTAAAGCTTTAAAGTTTTTTATTACCGAAGCAATCAATGAAGGAATTGACATTGAGAATGAAAAATCAGACGAAAAAAGAGCTTCGATAACCTCATCAAAAGCGGGGCGAATTATAACCGAAATCGGATTTCAGAAAGTTGCGAAAACCATAAATAAAATGGTAAGTGAAAGCGTAAAGGCTAAAGAAAATTCAAAAAACGTAAAAGCCACGAAGAATCAGGAAATTTAATTGATTTTTCGTGGATATTATTTGTCGGAACAAAAATGCTCGGCTTCACAGAAAATGAAGTCGGGCATTTCACTTTTAAGAAGTGGGATTTACTATATACGTACTTTAAAACTTATCATAATTTCTGCATATCCAAGCAATTGTTTGCAGAAAAAGAAAACACCACTCACCAAACTTCTGATGAGTGGCTGCCAAATTAAATTTACTATTGAAATTATTTGAGAATTATCATATAATAATAGCATTAAAATATATTTGAGGTGATTTATATGGTAATAAAATCTTCTACCACGCTTAGAAATGACTATAATCTTATTTCAAATTTGGCACATGAAATGGATGACCCGATTTATATCACTAAAAATGGTGAGGGCGATTTGGTTGTTATGAGTATGGAATCTTTTGAGAAGCGTGAAGAACTGCTAAAACTCAGAACTAAAATTATGATAGCAGAAAACGACCGCTCATCAGGGAAACAAGGCGTTTCTTTTGATGAAGTAAAACAAAGGTTAGAGGTAAAGTTTAATGAAGAAATACAGGATTGAATTTTTACCGTCAGCATGGCGAGAAATTGACGAAATATCAAGCTATTATCTAAATAAAGTTGGTCCTAAATCTGCTAAAAGGGTATTTGATAGAATACTTAAAGCTATTGAAAGACTTGAGATTTTCCCGCTTTCTTGCCCTTTAATTAATGATGAAGTATTAAGTAGGGAAGGTTACAGAATTCTTATTTGTGACGATTATATTTGCGTTTATAGATTGCTTAATGAAACCGTTTATATTTATCACATAGCAAATGGAAGAACAAACTATAAGAGTTTGATGTAAAGTAATTGAAGCACTCTGAGAAAGGGTGCTTTTTTATGTTTATTTTTTGGAGGTGGTAGAAAATGTCAGGAAGCAACACATTCGGCGGAACAATAAAACTTGAAGGAGAAAAGGAATATCGTAGGGCTATATCGCAAATAAACTCGGATTTAAAAGTTTTAGCTTCGGAAATGGGCAAAGTCACGGCAGAATTCGGAAAAAACAATAAATCTGCGTCTTCTCTATCTTCACAAAGTAAAGTTTTAAATGAGCAAATTAGAAACCAAAAAGAAAAAATTTCTACTTTAAAAGGAGCCTTGCAAGAAGCGAGCGAAAAATACGGCGAAAACGATAAACGAACAAACACTTGGAGAACATCGCTTAATAAGGCGGAAACAGAGCTTACAAAAATGGAGAAGAATTTAAGTGATGTAAACTCCGAAATGACTAAATCACAATCGCCGTTTGAAAAACTGACAACTAAAATTTCCGAACAGGAAGATGAACTTAAATCCTTGCAAACAGAGTATAAAAATGTAGTTTTGGAACAAGGCAAAAACAGCTCCGAAGCAAAAGAACTTGCGACGCAGATAAAAGACTTAAATGGCGACATAAAAGAAAATAAAGATAAATTAAATGAGGCAGAAAGAGCAACTGATGAACTCGGCGATGAAATGGACGATACATCTAAAAAAACAAGTATTTTCGGCGAGGTTTTAAAGGCGAATCTTGTTTCAGATATGATAAAGTCAGGGCTTTCAAGTATTGCAAACGGCATTAAAAATATCGCAAATGCAATAACAGACGTAATTTTAAAGCCGGGATTTGACAGAGCGATGAACATTGAACAGGCTCAGTTTAAATTAAAAGGGCTTGGCCATGATACAGAAACCGTTGACGCAATTATGAAAAACGCTTTGAATTCTGTAAGAGGTACGGCATATGGACTTGGCGACGCTGCGACTGTTGCCGCTTCCGCAGTAGCTGCAGGAATACAGCCCGGGCAAGAACTCGAACGCACTTTGAAATTAGTTGCTGACGCTTCGGCAATTGCGGGTTCGGATTTATCGGAAATGGGCGGAATTTTTAATAAAGTGGCAACTGCGGGCAAAATTTCAGCTCAAGAAATCAATCAGTTAAATGAGCGCGGAATTCCTATAACTGAGCTTTTAGCGGAAACTATGAATAAATCAACAGGGGAAGTTCAAAAACTTGTTTCTGCAGGAAAAATTGGCTTCCCTGAGTTTGAAGCAGCAATTGAAAAAGGTATGGGCGGCGCGGCACTTACTATGGGACAAACTTTTGAGGGAGCAAGCGCAAATGTTCAGGCTGCATTTTCAAGAATGGGTGCAGGAATTCTAACACCTTTTACAAGCGCCTTAACCCCTGCGCTTGGTATTATCATAACTTTAATTGATGATATTACGGCAGGAACAACCGAAAACATTGAAGAAAAGACAAGCCAGCTTGGTGAAATACTTAAAAATTCAGTATCAGCGCTTTTTGCAGGTCTTGAGCCGATGCTTCAAAGCTTACTTGGAATTTTTAATCAAATTTTACCGGAGATTGCCAAAATACTTCCCGATGTCGCAAATATGGCAATAGATGTGATTGTAAGCCTTGTAAATGGAATTTCGGGAGCAATTCCGACTTTAATTCCAGCGGCTGTACAAATTATTTCATCGCTTGTTTCAGCGATAATCGGAGCTTTGCCACAGTTAACGCAAGCTGCCGTCGAAATTTTAGCGGCGCTTGTTAGCGGAATCGGAACAGCACTTCCGACCTTAATTCCTGCCATTGTGGACGCTGTAATTTTAATTAGTGCAACACTTCTTGATAATTTAGACCTCATCATAGAAGCTGGAATCGAACTTTTAATGGGACTTGTAAAAGCAATAGAACCGACAATGTCCGTGCTTTTAGAGAAACTTCCCGATATCATAACAAGCATTGTAAATTGTTTGGTTGAGAATATTCCTATTTTGCTTGAGGGTGCAATCGAGCTTTTTATGGCGCTTGTTGAGGCAATTCCCGAAATTGTTGTGCAGCTGACAGAAGCACTTCCTCAGATTATTGAAGCAATAATAACAGGACTTTCTCGCCTCCCCGAACTTTTATGGAATATTTTGCTTGTCTATATAGAAAAATTCATGAATTGGGGTGACCAAAGCGAAGAAGCCGGAAAAAACGGTATACAAAGCTTTATTGATTCTGTAATTAATTTAATTAAAGAATTACCTTCTAAAATTTGGGAGTGGCTTTCAAGTTTTGGCCAGCAGATTGCTTCTTGGGTAGTAAATATGCTTTCAAACATTTTAGAAATAGCCTCATCATTTATAGAAAACTCGGTAAACTCTATAAAAGAAATTTTTTTAAATGGCTGGAACAGTATTGTTTCATTTTTTACCGAAACAATTCCGGCGTGGATTGAGAGCGTTTTAGAGTGGTTTAATGAACTGCCGTATAGACTGGGCTTTTTAATAGGTCAGGCGATCGGGCATATAATAAAATTTGGTATTGATTTATGGAACTTTGCAACGGTAACGGTCCCTGAGTTTATATCTCAGGTTATAACTTTTTTTGCGGAACTGCCGGAAAAAATGTGGAATTGGTTGGTAGAGGCTACCAACAAACTAAAACAATTTTTTGTAGATATGGTGATTTTAGGAATTACAAAAACATCTGAATTTATAACGAATGTTATTAATTATATAAAAGAGCTTCCGGGCAAAATTTGGGAGTGGCTACAAAATGCAATGAGAAAAATATCTGAGTTTTTTACAAACGCAGCGAACACAGCAAGAACAAAAGCAAGTGAATTTTTAAATAATGTAATAAATGTTATAAAAAATCTGCCGGGCCAAATAGGGACTTGGCTTTCAAATGCGGTTCAAAAAGTAATTTCTTGGGGTGCGGATATGGTATCAAGAGGACGTCAAGCTGCTTCGGATTTATTCAGTGCCATTGTTAATAAAGTCAGAGAAATACCAAGCCAAATGCTATCAATCGGAAGTAATATTGTTTCAGGGATTTGGAGCGGAATATCAGGTTCTATCGGTTGGATAACAAGCAAGGTTCGAGAATTTGCAAGAGGTGTTTTGGATGGTATAAAATCAGCACTCGGAATACATTCACCTTCAAAGGTTTTTGAGGAGCAAGTCGGAAAGAATATGGCTTTAGGTGTTGGCGAAGGTTTTATGAAGGCTATGGAGAATGTTAAAAAAGATATGGATAAGGCTATCCCTAAAGATTTCGGCAATGATCTAAATATGTCCATTGACTCTGCTAATTCTTTAGTTTCTATGAGTAACGATAAACTTAATTTAGATATAAAAAATAATGGAATATTCGGAAAACTTGATTCGATTTTATCGCTTCTTGAATATTACATTCCCGGACTTCAAAATCGTCAGATTTGTTTAAACACTGGAGTTTTGGTCGGAGAATTAACACCGCCAATAAACCGAGAACTTGCAAAAATTGAAACAAGTCGGGAGCGTGGAAGATGATTAATTTTAACGGAGTTACCTTTACATCTTGGAATACAAATATCTCAAAACACAGCTATACTGATTTCGGAGTGATTTTGACGGAGCAAAATATTGGGCTCCCCTCGCCCAAAACTTATAGCGTAAGCATTGAGGGCATGGACGGGAGCCTTGATTTGTCCGAGTGTTTCGGAGAAATGAAGTATGAAAACAGAACGCTAAAATTCACTTTTGAAAGCATTGATAAAATAACCGATTGGCAAGCTAAAATGATAAATATTTCTTCTTTTTTGCACGGACAGAAAATGAAGATTAAAACATGGTCCGACCCAAATTTTTATTATGTCGGTAGATGTCAAATTGATGAATATAATTCGAGCCAAAGGCTTGGCAAAATTGTTGTTTCTTGCGATTGTGAGCCTTTTAAATACAAAAAGAACATAACTGTTTTCGATTTAACTGAAGGCACGAACACAGTAAACAATTCAAGAATGACGGTATATGCAGATTTGATAAATGAAGCTGAAATCACGATAAATTCAAAGGTTTATAGTGCAGGAACACACCTAAGGGCGATAAAGCTTAAAAGCGGTGCAAACACTTTAAATTCAAGCGGCAATGCTACTCTTAATTTTCAAGAGGGAGAAATATAAAAACCTTACATGTGAAACAAAATTTAATTTTTTTGAAAAAATGTTTCACATTTATTATTTTCTATGGTATAATACTTATGTGAAACAAAATTTAAATAATCAAACAAAAATATTTCACATAAAGGAGGATATCCATGAGTGATAAATCTGAAATTATAGCACTTCTTCAAAATAAGCAGTTACTGGAGCATCAGCTGGAGTCACTTTCGTATGGTTCGGTTGAGATAAGAGAAAGAGGGTCAAATAAGTATATTTATGTTCATTATAGGGAAGACGGAGTTTCTCTTACAAAATACGTAGATGAATATTCCGATGACCTATATAACCTTATTTTAAATAACAACATAAAAGCCAAAAAATTAAAAAAGCAAATCAAAAGTATAAATAAAGAGCTTAAAAAACTTAATTATACCGAAAATGAGATGAGTAGTGATGTAGAAATCAATATAGATTTTGCAAAAAGGCACCTAGTCCAAACAATTTATAAACAAGCGATATTAGAAGGCGTTGCCACAACTTTTGCCGATACCGAAAGCATTATTGAGGGCGGAAAAGTCAATAATATGACTTCCGAAGATATAATGAAAATAGTAAATTTAAAACACGCTTGGGAATTTATACTAAATAAGAATGTTATATCATCGAATACTGATTTTGCACTGCTTTGTGAGATCAACAAAATGGTAGAGGAAGGCTTTTATTACACCGCCGGAAAAGTACGAAGCATTCCCGTGAGTATTGGTGGTACCAGATGGCAGCCTGATTTACCTATTGAATTTGTTATAAAAGAGGATTTAAATAAAATTTTTGATTTGAATTTAGGTGACATTGATAAAGCCATCGAATATTTGCTTTACACCATGAAAAAACAAATATTTATTGATGGAAATAAAAGGACTGCTGTGATATTTAGCAATCACTACCTTATTTCCAAAGGGAAGGGAATAATTGTTATTCCTGCGGAGAAAACCGAAGAATTTAAAAGTTTACTGATTCCATTTTACGAAGGAAAAGATAACGAAAAAATAAGAAAATTTATAAAAGAGAAGTGTTACATGAAAATTTAAAACATCTAATTTAGCACCTTCGGGTGCATTTTTTATGTTAAAAATTCGGAGGAAAGAATCTCTAATGTACAGGGTACAATGTACAATGAATGGAGGTAACCGCTATGCAGTATAGGATATTTTGTGACGATTATGTTTTATACGATTCAGAGCTTAATGAATTTCAGCTTGAAAGTCCTGTTTTAAAGCAAGAATTAAACACCGCTAATGAATTAACTTTTACTATTTATCCGAATCACCCATATTTTAACAACATATCAAAATTAAGTTCAATAATTAAAGTTTATCGAGATAATAATTTAATTTTTAAAGGGCGGGTGATTAATTCGGAGCTTGGATTCCATAACGAAAAAAAGATAACTTGCGAGGGAATCCTCGCTTTTTTACTTGACAGCGTTATTCGGCCTTTTGATTTTCCAAATGATGACCAATTTTCAGATTTAGACTATGAGCATGACAATGTTATAGAATATTTTTTAAATTGGGTCTTGACTTATCATAACTCGCAAGCTAAAGATTTTCAAAAAATACAGATTGGGAATGTAACTGTTACCGACCCAAACAACTATTTATCTCGTTCAAGTATTGAATATTTAAGTTCTTGGGAAGTTATAACCTCAAGGCTTATTAAAAGTTACGGAGGCTATCTTGTAATTCGTGAAGAAAACGGAGTAAATTATCTTGATTATCTTGAAGATTTTACATCTGACGGCACTAAAACAGGAAACAAGCTCGTTTGTACGCAAAAAATAGAGTTTGGTGCTAATCTTATTGATTTAACGGAAGAAATCAGCGGAGCAGATATAAAAACGGGAATTATTCCGCTCGGAGCAAGGCTTGAAGATTCCGACGGAAACCAAACAGATGAATATTTGACAATAGAAAGTTTGCCGGACGGGATTTTATCGGAAGGAATTATAAAAACAGGCGACCACATTTTAAATACTACACTTGCAGAAACTTACGGAACTATTTATGAAGTAGTTAAATGGGAAGATGTAAAAATAGCGGAAAATTTGCAAGCTAAAGCTCTTTCATACCTTGCCGACAGCATAAAGTTTAAAAGTGAAATTTCTATAAAGGCAATAGATTTAAAGCTTACAAACGACCAAATCGGAGCTTTTGAAGTAGGCAAATATGTAAGATGCCTGAGCAGCCCGCACGGGCTTGATGATTTATATCTACTCCAAAAAATATCAATTGATATGAAAAATCCGCAAGCTACAACAATTGAACTTAATAAGCTATCGTTAACTTTTACGGATAAAGTTTTGGAAAACAAGAAAAACACGGATAACATCATAACCCGTGTTGACAGAGTTGAGCGTGGATATATAAACGGTGGCAGTATTACGGATATAGCAAACGAAACAATCGAAAACAGTTCAGCTTTTGAGCAAAACAGTCAAGCAATAATGTCGCAAGTTTCCGAGCTTTATACCAAAATTACAGACTTTGAAACTTACAAAAGCAATATCGCCACTCAATTCGTTCAAACAAGTGAAGATTTTACTTATCAGTTTAGTAATTTAACAGAGCTTATCAATAATTTAGATGCGGATTCAGCGGAGCAATTTAATAATATTATCAGGTACATTCGGTTTGTGGACGGCGACATCATTTTGGGCGAGGTAAATAACAATTTAATGCTTAAAATAAGCAACGATAAAATTTCTTTTTTACAAAACGGAATCGAAGTTGCATATATGACAGACAACAAGCTTTATATTACCGACGGAGAATTTCTTAACTCTTTGCAGTTAGGAAATTTTGCTTTTTATCCGAGAACAAGCGGGAATTTATCTTTTAAGAAAATAAAATAAAGGCGGTGTTAATTTGGGAACATCAAGCACTTTTTCGACCAGCAATACGCACGTTAAATATAACATCACAGTAAATCAAAACTCGCAAAATGTTTCAAACAACTGCTCAAATGTTAGTGTTTATGTAAGGTTTTGGCGCGACAATCAGGGCTACACGACCTACGGTTCGGGAACTTGCTATTGTAAAATCAACGGTACAACCTACTCTGCGACAGTTTCACCAAGCCAAAAAATAACAGATTCAGGCATAAATCTTTTTAGTAAAACTCTTGATATATATCACAATAATGACGGCACGAAAACACTTACTTGTTCCGCTTGGATAAGCATGGACACCCCTTTATCATCAAGCGAACAATCATATTCACAAACACTTTCTACAATACCAAGAGCCAGTAAGCCAACACTCAGTTCAAGCTCTGTTACTATGGGAAATTCCGTAACAATAAGCACGAACCGAGCGTCAAGCAGCTTTACACATTCGCTTTATTATCAAATCGGCTCAGGCGGTTGGAATACTATCGGAACAGGAATCGGAACAAGTAAAAGCTGGACAGTTCCGCTGAGCCTCGCCAACAGTACCCCGAATTCTACAAGTTTAAGTGTTAAACTTTGGCTTGAAACATATAACGGAAGTACGTATATCGGCGCAAATAGTGTGAGCTTGACCGCAAATGTGCCGTCAAGTGTAGTACCTACAATTAACTCAGTTAATTTATCCGAAGCGGTTTCAGGGATTTATGCTCAATTTGGAGCTTACGTTCAGGGAAAGTCTAAAATTTCAGGTAGCATTTCAGCAAGCGGAAGTTATTCAAGTACGATCAGTTCATATTCTACAAGTATTAATGGAGCTTCTTACACATCAAACAGTTTTACAACGGGATTTTTGACCACAAGTGGCAGCAATACTTGCTTAGTAACCGTTAAAGACAGTCGAGGACGCACAAAATCACAAAGCGTAACTTTTAATGTTATAGCGTATGCAAATCCGGCGATTAACTCTTTTTCGGTTTCAAGATGTGACCAAGACGGAACAGCAAATGATGAAGGTAACTGTGCAAAATGTGTGGTATCAGCTTCGATTTCAAGCGTTAATAATGGCAATACAAAATCTTTTCAAATTAAGTATAAGAAAATATCAGAAACTGAGTGGAGCATTTTTGATTTAGATAACACGAATTACACACTAAACACTACACAAATAATTCAAAATATAGACACCGAATCAGAGTACAATTTCAAAACCTCCGCTACTGATTTTTTTAGTTTCGCGGAGTATTCTCATAATCTATCCACCGCTTACACGCTGGTGGACTATAACCAAAGCGGAAAAGGTATGGCAATTGGTAAGGTTTCAACACAGAATGCTTTTGAAATTAATATGGACACCAAGATTACGGGCGGTTTAACTATTAACAATAAAACTATTTTTGACTTAGTTTATCCCGTAGGCTCAATTTATATGTCTGTGAGTAGTACGAATCCGGGAAGTTTGTTTGGCGGAACTTGGACCGCTTGGGGTCAAGGGCGAGTTCCGGTTGGAGTGAACACAAGCGGGACTTTTAACAGCGTAGAAAAAACCGGAGGCTCCGAAACGCATAAATTAACAGTTGCGCAAATGCCGAGTCATACGCATACACAAAATTCACATAGGCACAATTACGGAAGACCTGCTTTGTTTGGCGGAGAAAACGACGATGACGGAAGCATATTCACTCCACGTTATAGCGGCAGAACGTCCTCACAGTACAAAGGAAATTCAAATGGCTGGACGGAAATGTCATATACAACAGCAACAAACCAAAACACCGGAGGCGGCGAAGCGCATAACAATTTGCAGCCGTATATCACTTGTTATATGTGGAAACGAACAGCTTGATATTTGCTTAAAAAACAGCAACAAA
>OJMH01002428.1_pt1 | contig 15666 bp, 16 predicted proteins | sample 1597111 | NCBI WGS metagenome assembly OJMH01 (sample SAMEA2452115, study PRJEB22498) | human gut metagenome | reverse complement strand
GCTGCCGAGGATTTTCGCCGAAGCTTCACCGGTAAAATGCGAATCCTTTGAGGGTTGCTCGTCAGAGAACACGCAATCGCAAGCCGAAAGATCCACACCCTGCGCGCGCAGGCGCTTGCGGACTTCAGAAGCCATAGGGCAGCCGTGCGACTTTTTTAGAGAGGCAGTTTTAATAAGCCCCGCATCTCTTCTCCTCGCCGCCCCCATGCTTGAAACTATCTTTATATCGCTTAAAATTGCGCCTTTTATAAGCGAAACTTTTGAAGAAATTGAATCTATTGCATCGACTACTATGTCGGGCTTTTCCGCCAGCAACTGCGGTATCGTGCCCTCGTCTATAAAGCCGTGGAAAGTATTTACGCAAGCCTTCGGGTTTATATCTAAAATCCTAGCCTTTTGAACTTCAACTTTAGGCTTTCCCAAAGTCGATTCGAGGGCGCATATCTGGCGGTTTATATTGGATATTTCAAAGCAGTCGCAATCGGCGAGCACAAAACTACCCACGCCGCAACGCGCCAAGATTTCCACTGCCATCCCCCCGACGGCCCCAAGTCCGCAAACGAGAATTTTTGCACTCCTTAACCTTTCGCAAGCGGCTTCTCCGATTAAAATTCCCAACCTTGAAAATCTCTCGTCAGACATTGCCAAAAAGCCTAATAAAGTTACTTTCAACAATCTCTGACATCGATTCCCGGGTTTCGTTCCTAAGCTCCGCCAACATTTTGAGAGCCTTCTCCAAATCCTGCCTTATGCAAGCTCCGTCCGACTCTATCAATATATTCTCTATTTTTATGTTTGTAGCGCACGCAAGCCCCTTCATAGTTCCAAGCTCCCGCGTGCCGAAGGAGAACATAGCTCCCATATCCTGCAAACGCTTTGCAATATCCAAGGGGCAGCTTGCCGCATGAACCAAAAACTTCTGCGGTATTTTGCGGCCCTCCAGAACTTCTAAAAGTTCTCGCCAAGCTTTTATGCTGTGCAAAATCATAGGCAAACCGCGCTCGCAGGCTATATCAATTTGAGCCTTGAAGTAGAGTAGCTGCGCATCAAAGTCCACATCGCACTTATTGTCCAAGCCTATCTCGCCTATGGCTTTTGCCTCGCCCAAAAATTCCTCCAACTGCTCGTAGTCAAACTTTCTGGCAAAGGCCGGCACACACCATGGGTGTATCCCGTATGCGGGAACGATACGGCTTGGCATCTGCAAATAGATTTCATGAAGTGCGTCCATATCCTTGAAAGAGACGGAGGAATCGCATGCGACTATATCTCCATCGCTCTTAAACTGGCTTAGCAAATCGGAATTTTCCGGAAAGTGCAGATGCGAATGTGCGTCGTAAAGTTTCATAATTTAAATTTGGGCGCTATCAAAAATTTCCCTAACCAAGGCTTCGGGAATGTCGCTTCTAACGACAGCCTTACCTATCGAATCCAAAAGCACATAGCGACTGTGCCCGGACATCACCTTTTTGTCGCGCTTAGAAGCCTCCAGGAGCCTGTCGCTCGAAAGAGCCCCGCGCAAGCGAGTTTCCAAGCCGTAAACATGCAAAATATTCTCCACTCGCTCCACATCGGACTTTGAGAGCATACCGAGCTTCTCAGACATTCTCGCAGCCAAAAGAAGCCCAAGCCCCACGGCCTCGCCGTGCAGGTAAGTGCCGTAGCCGGCGCTATTTTCTATTGCGTGCGCAAAAGTGTGCCCCAAATTTAAAAGCGCCCTTCCGCCGTCCTTTGCAGTCTCGCGCTCGTCTGCCGAAACAATCTCAGCCTTCATTCTGCAGCAGTGGGCTATTACCTCGCCCATATTCGGGTGGCTAGCCGAAAGCGGCTCTTTTAGAGACTCAAGTTTAGCAAAAAATTCAGCATCTGCAAGCATCGCGTACTTTATTACTTCAGCCATACCCGCCCTAAATTGGCGAGCGTCTAGCGTATCCAGAAAGGCGGTGTCTATAAAGACCGCCCTTGGCTGGTGAAAAGCGCCAACTAAATTCTTGCCCTCCGCAATATTTATCCCGGTCTTTCCGCCGACGGAAGAATCGACCATAGCAAGGAGAGTTGTCGGGATTTGGTAAAAATCTATTCCGCGCATGTAAGCCGACGCCGCAAAACCCGCAAGGTCGCCCACAACTCCACCGCCGACTGCAAAAATTGCCCCGCGCCTATCGACCTTCGCCTTGGCAAGAGCCGAGCAGATGGTCTCAAAATTTCTGAAGCACTTTGCCTTTTCGCCGTTTTCGACAATCACTCTGAGCGAGCCCTCAAGCTCCTTTTCATTTACAAAAACGTACTTATTCCAGATATTCTCCTCGCTTACAAATACGATTTTATCACCGCCTAAGACGCGCTCCTTCGCCTTCTCAAGAGCGTTTTTAAATTCGCCGCGCGATATAAAAATATCGTAGCTTCTCTCCGAAAGTCTAACTTTTACAATCTCAGTTTCCATCGCCTAAAAATATTCCTTTCGCATAAGCATTCGAGTCAAACTTCTGCAAATCATCAACAGCCTCTCCAAGCCCGACATACAGAATGGGAAGCTTCAAGACTCTGTAAATTCCCGCTAGCGCCCCACCCTTGCTAGTTCCGTCGAGCTTTGTTATTATCATGCCGGTCAGTTTAAAGGCTTTGTCGAAAGCCTTTGCCTGCTCTATGCTGTTTGAACCCAAAGACCCGTCAACAACAATTATGGAATTCTGCGGCGCGTCGGGATCGTTCTTTGCCAAAACTCTGCGTATCTTTGCAAGTTCAGCCATCAAATTTTCCTTATTGTGCAGCCTGCCCGCCGTATCCAAAATTAAAAAATCCGCCCCGCGCGCCTTCGCCGCCTGATAGGCGTCAAACGCGACAGCCGCCGAATCAGCACCCTGCGAACTTGCAACAAGATACACCCCTAGGCGCTCCGCCCAAGTTTTAATCTGTTCGTTTGCCGCCGCCCTAAACGTGTCGCAAGCCCCCAAAACAACAGTCTTACCCGATGATTTTAAAAGACTTGCTAGCTTTGCTGCGGTCGTCGTTTTGCCGGATCCGTTTACACCAACTAGGCAAATTACCGTCGGTAGCCCCGGCTTTGCCAAGTTAAATTCGCCCTCTGAACCTTTTAATATATCGGACAAAACGCTTGCGCCAATCTCGGCAGCCTCCTTGCCGCGCAACTCCCTGTCCTTCTTATACGCAACCTTTATCGCATTTACTATATCGCTTGTGGTATCCCAGCCGAAGTCCGCCCCGTAGAGAGTCTCCTCTATCAAGTCTATGTCGGTCTCGTCTATCTTTTTTGAAAAAAGCCCGAATATCCCGCCGAGAGCCTCCTTGGCAGTCTTTTTTAAGCCTTCCTTAAACCTCTTTAGTATAGAAAACATTTAGTCGCTTTCCCCGTGTTTTTCAAAGCGCTTGCGCGGATTTGTGCGCCTTGCAATCGGCTTTTTTAGCGGCGCTTGCTGCTTAATCTTATCGAGCACCCCGTTTATAAAGCGCTTGGATTCCAATCCGGAAAACATCTTTGAAATATCTATAGCCTCGTTTATAGACACCGCCGTCGGTATGTCAGGCCTGTATAAAAGCTCGAAAACGGCAACTCTAAGGATAGCCAAGTCAACCTTGCCTATCCTATCCAAGGTCCAATTTTCGGCAACCTTTGAGATAGCGGAGTCTATGTCGCTCAAATTCTCAAATACGCCCGCTATGAGCTCTTCGGCAAAGCCGTAGAACGACCTGTCTCTGTCCTTAGACGCAAAGAACTCGCTCAAATATTCCGGCGTATGCTCGTGCGAGTTCAACTGGCACATGTATATGTACTGCATCGCAACCGCCCGATTCTCTGTGCGCCCGCTAATATTTAACTTGTCTATATCGGCAAATTCGTCGCTCATAAAACTAATCGCTCTCGTACTCTTCCAAAATTGAATTTGTGAGACCCGCCATTTCCAAGGCGTCCTCCGCAAATTCCACTCCGCGGCGTATCGAACCTATCGTGCGCGCCTGCGCCTGCTCTTTGTTGTTTGTTACAACTATGCCGTTTATAACCGGAACTTGAGTTGCAAGCGCAACCGTCTGCAGAGCGTTTGCGGTGGAGTGCGCTATTATTTCGTGATGCGGAGTTTCGCCGGCTATCACAACGCCAAGCGCAACGACCGCGTCAAAATCGCCGCTTGAAGCCAAGAGATTGCAAACATGCGGAACTTCGCCGGAACCCGGAACACGCACGGTCTTGATATTTTCCGCACTTACGCCGGCGCATCTGAGCGTCGCCAAAACGTCGTCGAAAAGCGCGTTTGTAAGCTCCTCGTTAAAGCGCGCCGCCACAACCGCAAATCGGTATGCACCGGCGTCGAAATTTGGTATTGAACCCCTGTCGAAACTCATAGTTGAACTTCTCCCACAATTTCAAGGCCGTAGCCCTCGGGCAATTTATGATAGCCCAAATGCGTAGTTAAAAGTTTAATTTTACTTATGCCAAGCTCGCGTATTATCTGCGAGCCCGCGCCGTAATCGCGAACAGTCGGGCTTATGGGATTACCCGTGTACGGCTCTATGCCGCCGTAATCAAGGCTTACGAAAACCAAAGCCCCCCTGCCGGCCTCCGCGATTTTTTCCATGGCGCATTCAAAACTCTTTGCACCCGCCCCAAACTCTTTTGAGGCAAATAAATCTCCAAGTAAATTTTGCGAGTGGACTCTGACGAGCACCTCACCGCCACCTGCCACATCGCCCTTTACGAGCGCAAAGTGCATTCGCTTTGTAGCTAGCGACTTTAAGCCTATAAGCTTAAAAGTGCCAAAGCGCGTGTCTATATCGCGCTCAAAGGTGCGCTCCATTAGCTTTTCATGCCGCAACCTGTACTCAATTAAATCGGCGACACTCATGAGCTTCATGTTGTGCCTCTTTTTAAATTCCAAGAGGTCTCCGAGCCTTGCCATAGTGCCGTCGTCATTCATAATTTCGCAAATAGCAGCCGCCGGATATAGCCCCGCAAGGCGCGCCAAATCGACACTTGCCTCGGTGTGCCCCGCCCTCTCCAAGACTCCGCCCGCGCGAGCGCGCAAGGGCTGTATGTGCCCGGGGCTCACAAAGGCCTCCGCCCCGACATCAGGATTTGCCATCAAATTTATCGCCCGCGCCCTGTCGGCTGCGCTTATGCCCGTCGTAACGCCCTTTGCGGCGTCCAAAGTTACGGTGTAGGCAGTGCCCTTTGGGTCGCGATTAACCTTGACCATGTCTTCAATACCTATCTGCGCAAGCCTCTCGCTCGTAGTGGGCGCGCACAATAGCCCGCGGGCAAACTTAAGCATTGTATTTATCGTTTCGGGCGTGGCCTTCTGGGCGGATAAAATCATATCTCCCTCGTTCTCGCGATTTTCATCATCGACAACGATTACAATCTTTCCGGCCGCAAAATCCCTTATGCAGTCCTCTACGCTATCCAATGAGCAATTCATATTTTAAAGGTTGCCATTATTTGGGTTTGAGAGCAATTTATCAACATCTTTTTGACGCAATAATTTGTATGCTCCGGGAGCGATTCGCCTCAGTTCGTAAGAGCCTATCTGGAATCTTATAAGCTCCTTCACAAAAAATCCCAAGGCTTCAAACATTCTCCTTATCTCGCGCTTTCTGCCCTGGTTTAGCCAGACGTCTAGCCTGCATTCGTAGTTTGGAAGCTCCTTGTTTGCGGGCGTGCAAATGCGAGAGGCCCTCAACTTTTCGCCCTCGCACATAACTCCGTTTAGCAAGGTCGGTATCAGCGACTTGTCAAAGGGGCGGTTTAGCAAGACATGGTAGCGCTTAACTATGCCGCTTGAGGGGTGAATTATCCTGTTTGAAAGCTCGCCGTCGTTTGTCAAAATTAAGAGCCCCTCCGAATTTTTATCGAGCCTGCCGACGCAAAAGAGCTTCATCTGCGCATAGGGCTCGCGCAAGAGTTCAAAGACGGTCTTGCCGCCAAACTGGTCTTCGTTTGTGCAGAGGTAACCCTTGGGCTTATTCATCGCAAGTACGACCTTCTCCTCGACAATGCCCTCCACCTTGCGCCCGTCAACCACGATTCTGTCGCGCTCCGACACATCTTGACCGATTTGCGCGGGCGAACCATTCACGCTAACACGCCCCTCCAAGATTCTCTTTTCGGCCTCGCGCCTAGAGCAAATTCCGCACTGCGACAAAAACTTCTGTATTCTCATATTAAACACCCGTAGTTTTGCACAAGCCCGCAAATAAGGCAACATAAACTTGCCGAAAAACACTTTGCTTTAAAAAAAATCGGCAAAGCCCACTAGAGCATTCGCCGATTTCAAAGCAAATTTAACTACTGCAGGGCTTAGTAATTAACCCCGTAAGCTTCCTGCAAGAATTTCTTAAAGTTCTGAATGCAGCCCTCGTAAATCTTTACGTTTTCAGCGATGGGCAAAACACTCTTATCTTCGTCAGCCTTGCAGAACTTGTCGGCAAGTTCCTGCCAAGATATCTTGCCGGCCCCGTTTGCCGCGCGCATTGCAGCCCCCAAAGCCGCGGAGTTGCCGACCTTCATGCGCTCGATTTTTGCGTTAAATACGTCGCTTGCGACTCTCGCCATGCCGTCAGACTTGCTCGCGCCGCCCGTTAGGCGTATCTTCTTGGGCTTTGAAGACATCCAGTCGCTCCTGAGCTTCATATTCATAAATTGCCCCTCAACTAAGGCGCGAATCTGCGCAGCCTTATCCTTGCCCGACTCAAAGTCGGCAGAGCCCTTTAACGCGGGCTTTGAAGAATTTACGCGGGGTGCAATTTCGTCGCCGTAGAAGGCTACAAACAAATTGCCATTGTCGCCCACGGGAGTTTCGGCAAATGAAGTTTTGTCAAAGAAAGTCCAATCCACGCCCAAGTCTGCCTTGAGGTGCTCGCGGGCAAGAGAACCGTTTCTAAAGCAAATCAGGCTCATGAAACCGCCCGCAGGATTGCCGAAAACGTGTCCGCACATCGCGGGATCCGTCGCAAGCTTTGACATAGATGCAAAGAAAGTGTCGCTCGTGCCCAAGCTTATCGCGGCAGTTGCGTCTGCCATAGCGCCAACGCCAACTAGAGAGCTGGGATTATCGCCCGTAAACAATACGACTTCAGCATCTTTATTAAAGCCGTATTTTTCCACAAAATAATTTGAGACTTTACCCGCTACGGTATCGCTTTTCAGACACTCAGGCATTTTTTGAGCCAGGTCGGGCGCCAAGAAATCAAGTATCTGCTTATCCCAAGCTAGAGTCTGCAAATTTAACATGTTCATGCCGGCGCCGTCGCCAAAGTCTATCGCGCTGTCGCGCCCAGCCATTACCGAGCATATAAAGGAACTAACTAGGTGTATGCGCGCCGTATTCTTGTAGTTTTCAGGCTCAGTCTTTGCAAATTTGCGGATTTGGGAACCCGTGAAGCGCTCTATCGCCCCCGAACCGGTTATCGCCGAAAGCCTCTCGTTGCCGCCGAGAGCCTCCGCCATTTCGGCGCACTCCTTTGAAGTTGAGGTGTCCATCCATATTGGCGAAGTCGCGCGGCTTAGCAGGGGCTTAAACTGCGTCTTTAAATCGGACTTTGCATCAAGATTTTTAACGGCGTCAAAGAACTTTGCGTTCAAATAAACGCTGCCGTGCTGCTGGCCGGAACCGGATATGCCCGCAATTTCCGAAAAGTCGAAGCCCTCGTCTTTCATCTCCTTAAAGAGCAAATCCAAAGCATCAAGCCACATGAGCGGATCCGAGTGGACCACTGATGGATCCTCATTTTTTAGGTAGCCCGAGGGGCTATTGTACTGGGGCAGGCGCTCCCCAAAATTTATGCTCTTTGAGTAAACGACCTCGCCCGTCTGCGGGTCTATCACAATTGCAGACATAGACTGCGTGCTGGAATCCAAACCTAAGTATTTTTTGCTCATATAACGCGCTTAAATTTCTAATTTAAAAAGTGGGACTCAATAGTACAGAAATTCCTCTAATTGTACAGCCAGAAATTCTTTGAAAAATCCTGAAATTTTCTAGCCGACAACTGCCACCTTGCTACAAAATTTCCCACATTTGCACCTGCACCCTTTCGGGAAATCTCAGACCACCACTGAGCCGACCCTACGTGCTTATTGTAGAGAAGAGCGTCGGAACTCTTTGCTGCGGTAAATGGATTTACCTTCTCGTACTGGCAGGCAAGAACCATCAAATGAAAGCTTAACTCCGTGGGGCGCAAGCGGCTAAAGTCTGTAACGCGCACATACACACCCTCTTTGCCAGCCTTATTTTTTGCAACTACAAAGTCTAAGCCGGGAATCTGCTTTGCGCGCAAGCGCTTTGCTATGTCGTAGGGGCTCTTGCCCTTGTAAGTCAAAAATCTGAAGGGATACTCGCTGCCGTAGCCGTGCTGGAATGAGCCTATCTGGCAGCCCAAACCCGTCATGGCATAGCCTAAGACTGCCGCGTAAGTCGGTATGGCGGGGCTTGTCGGAACCCACTTTAAGCCCGTATCTGGCCACTGCATACTGCGCCGCCACCCGCGCATCTTAACGACCTTCATCTTTCCGGACAACCTCGCCTTTTTACTTATATTTAACCAGCCGTCGCTGGCTCTTGCAATAGTAGCAATCTCGCCTATGGTAAGGCCGTGGACATACGGAGCCGGAAACATTCCAACGTAGCTTTTAAATTCCATATCTAGCATTGGCCCATCGACTTTCAAGCCGCCGAGCGGGTTTGGCCTGTCCAAAATGACAATCTCCTTGCCGGCCTCAAAACAGGCCTCCATGGCGTAGAGCATACAGCTTACGTACGTGTATGAGCGGCAGCCAATGTCCTGCAAATCGACAACAAGTGTGTCTATCTTGCTTAGCATTGCAGGAGTCGGCTTTCTGTACTTGCCGTATAGCGAATAGACGGGTAGCCCTGTTCTTTTATCTATCTTATCCAAAACGGGAACTTCCGCCTTTTCGTTTCCGTAGATGCCGTGCTCGGGGCCAAAGAGAGCCACAAGCTTTACATTCTTTGCCCTGCGCAAGACATCGATTGTGGAAACTCCCTTTGAATTTACCCCCGCGGGATTTGTAAGAAGCCCAACTCGCCTTCCGTTTATCGGCGCAAAATTCACACTCTCCAAGACATCTATGCCAAGCCTAAGCCCCTCCGGCTCGCTGGGCTGCCGCGCAAAGCTTGCCGATTTTTTCTCATAGAGCTCCGGCCTTGAAGATTTAAACGTAGCGGCACTCGCATACGATAGCTGCAAGGCGCAAAAAAGCATCAACACTTTTAGTATAAAATAAAAAAAAGTCCTCATCTTACCTAAGCTTTTTTAGCTTTTACTCCGGTTTTACCAAAGAACAGGTAAACCCACGTCATAACTGTGGCCCCCACAAGCGATATTAGCAGGCCTCCCGATATGAGAGAAAAAGCGATGTGGAAAATCACGTCCAAACTGCTAATCTGCCTTAGAAGCTCATAGCCGCTTTTACTGACAGCCTCTGCAAAGTCCACATCAAGCTTGCCAAGCCCGAAGGTTCGCATTAAAAAATCGCCGATTTTATACTGCACAAACAGTATAGGGGGTATCGTAATCGGATTTGTAACCCACTGCAGAGCCATTGCAATTAAGCAGTTGCCCTTTAAATATATGCAAAGTATGAAAGCCGCCAGCATCTGCAGCCCATACATTGGAATAAGTGCCACAAACCAGCCTATCCAAATTGCGGCTATTACGTTTCTGCGCCTAAATTCCCAAATGTACGAGCGCTTTCTGGCAGTACCTGCAAAATACTTTAAAAGCGGATAGCGGTGTATGTTCGACCTGCGCGGAAGCGGCCTTAGCAACTTCTTTATGAAATGAATGCGGCTGTAGCGCGACTTTCTCTGCTCTGGAGTTTCAATTTCCATCTGCGACAAACAAAACAATAACCCTAACTTAAACTGGCGGATAATTAAAATATCTAAAAAGCCCCCTTAGCAAGAAATTTATTAGGCTTTTTCTAAAAAAATCCAAAAATAATTTAAAATTTCAAAAAAAATAATTTACATTTTTTTTAATTTGTTTTACTAGTATTGCTAAACGGCAAAGTTACTCTATTATTATAGTAATTTAAAACCGCTTTCGAGTGGGTTCTCAGACTTGATAAGTCAACTGAGTTCGCATTTTTCCAAAACCGTACAAGCAGCCTGCGAATTTTAAGCACGGTGCGCGAGTAAAAATACAAACCTGAAAAATTCAGGGAAATTCAAACTTAAAAAATTAAAACCATGAATGCGAAGTCCGCAACAAAGGGTTCGGATAAAACCCTTAATTTAAGCCAGCAGGAACTCGTAATAAAGCACTACCCGCTCGTTCAAAAAATAGTAAATTCAATAAAATCTCACCTGCCTGCGCACGCTGATTTAGACGAATTGCACTCGGCCGGTGTCGGGGGCTTAGTTGACGCTTCAATGAGGCTAAACCCCGATAGGCGCGAAACTTTTGGAGCGTACGCTGCAATGCGAATCCGCGGCGCAATAATGGACGAGCTCAGAAAGCTCGACTATATGCCGCGCTCGGCAAGGCAAGATGCCAAGCGGCTAAATCGCGCTAGGGAAGATCTAGAGGGCAAGCTTGGCAGAACCGCCACTGAAAACGAAGTTCGCAAGAGCCTCTCACTTTCGCCAAAGCAATACACTAGAGTCTTGAGGCGCACCCAGAACATAGCCTTTGTCTCCATAAATGACGATGCCTCAAGCGACGGCGAAACCCGCAACTTGTGCGAAATAATACCCGATGAAAGCGCTATCTCCGCGGTTGAAAACATAGAAAAGCAAGAACTGTACACCCTGCTAAAACAGTGCATTTTAAACATCTCTGAAAAACAGCGCAGAATAATAGAGTGCTACTATTTTAAAGGTCAAAAGCTTGCAGAGATTGCAAAGTCCTTTGGAGTAAGCGAAGCTGGAGTTTGCCAGATACACGCGCAGGCTCTAAAAATTTTAAAGGCCAAGTTCCGCAACTAGATTTACTTTTTAGGGAAGAACTGCAAAAATCCCTCACAAAGGGAAGAACACAAGATAGAGCGGAGCCCCATGCAAAGGAGCTCCGCTCAACCTATTAGCCGCTTAATTAAAAGAAGCTTTAAGTTGAAAAATTCTGCAAGCTGCAAAGTTCTGAAATGCGATGCCTAAAGCCAAAATACGGGTCCTTTGCTTGAGCGAGACTCGCCCAGAACAAAGGGCGGCGAAAGAACAATTTTAGGCTGAGAATAATTCGGACAAAGCACATCCCGACCTACAAAAAAAAACGCCCGCAAAAGCGGGCGCATCAAAGTTAAAATCTTACTTCTTTGCTTTGGAAAGCTTTTCGTAAGTCTTTGTGACAGTATCGATGAAAGCCTTTGGTGTAATTCCGTTTTCGTAGCCTGTCTGAGCCCAAGCCTCCGTCTCCGGATTCATAATTACCATAGTCGGGAAGCCCCTGATAGAGAATGTGCCGGCGAGCTTTTCATTAGCCTGAACCTGAGATTCCGTAAGCTTTATCTTGCGCGGGAAATCGCACAAAACCATAACGTAATTTTTGTTTGCGTACTCTATAAATTCCGGCTTTGAGAGCACGTCCCTATCCATGTAAATGCAAAATGGGCACCAGTCCGAACCCGTAAAGTATATCAAAAGAGGCTTTTTTTGAGCCTCAGCCTTTTCTAGAGATGCGATGTAATCGGTACTCCACTCCAGGGTTTTTGCCTGCTCTTTGGCAAATGCAAAGCCGACTAAGCCGAAGATTGCGATTGAAAGTATTGAAAGAATTTTTGTTCTCATAAGTTTGCCTTTCTCAGTTATCGTAAAGAATTTGAGTTCCTAAAGTGCCGCCGAGCGCGACTTATTCAACCTTACAGACAACTAAAGTAAGCTAAAGCTTCATTTTTATCAATATTTATTTGATTTTTTAGCTCGTCTAGGTTCGGAAACTTCCGCTCGCCACGCAAAAACTTTAAAAGCTCCACCTTAATCGGAGTTCCCTCTCCAAAATCTATAGAATCGGAAAATAGATTCGTCTCTAAAACAGCCGCAACACCTCCGCCAACGCTCGGGCAATTCCCATAGTTTGAAACGCCTTTGTAAGAAATTCCCGTATCGAGATTTTCAAGCCTTGAAACATAAACGCCAAAGGGCGGCAGGCACTCTCCCGACAAATTCAAATTGAGCGTGGGAAAGCCAAGCTTTGCCCCCAAGTGCTTGCCTGGCACAACCTTCCCCATTGCAAAATAGGGCCGCGAGCAAAGCCTCGCAAATTCCTCCATGCGCCCCTCGCCAAGAAGACGCCTCAGGCGGGTTGAGCTTACGTACATATCGTCGTCAATCTCGCCCTTAACCGCTATAGACTTAAAGCCGAAATCCTCGGATTTTGCCGCAAGCCAATCTGTGTCCGCACCGGCGTTTTTGCCGAACCTGAAGTTGTCTCCGGTAACTATTCCCTTTAGATTTGGGAATTTGCGCATTATGTACAGGAGAAATTCATCGGGGCTTAAGCCCGCGAAATCGGCGGTAAAATCCTTCACAAAAATGCAATCAACACCAAGCGACCACAAGAGTTTTAGGCGCGTATCCAAGCCGTATATCAGCTGGCTCTTCTTTTCCTTGGATAATACCTTCGAGGGATGCGGAAAGAAGGTCAAAACGTAAACTTTTGCATCCAGCTTTGAAGCCAGCTCCTTCGCCGACTCTATGACTTTTAAATGCCCCCTGTGCAGGGCGTCAAATACCCCTATTGCAACAACGCAAGCGGAGCTATCTATTGAAAATTCGTCGAGATTTCTGGCATGCACCATAGGCTTAAAAAACGATGCTTGGAACTGCCGTAGAAAGCGGAATTAAAATCTTTTTTATCGCGCTTGGAGCCATTTCTTTTAGCTGCTCTACAGTAACTGCACTCGCCACATCCAACTCGCCGCTCTTTATGCGCCTGAGCGAATTCATGTGCGCCCCGCACCCCAACTTTTGCCCTAAATCGTGGCATATCGTGCGCACGTAAGTGCCCTTGCTGCAAGCAACTCTGAACTTCGCCGTCTTTTCCGCCGCATCGTAAGCTAAAAGCTCAAACTTTGATATGCGTATAAAACGGGGCTCGCGCTCAACCTCCTTGCCCTTTCTGGCAAGCTTATAAAGCGGAACTCCGTTTATCTTTTTTGCTGAAAACATTGGGGGCGTCTGGTACTGGTCGCCCTGAAAACTCCTCATAGCCTCGCGCAAAAAGTCCTCGCTAAAATCGGGAACATCGCAAGTTTTCAATATCTCGCCGTCGCTATCCTGAGAATCGGTAGTTACGCCGAGCTTGAATGAGCCCTCGTAAACTTTATCGACACTCATTAGGTACTGCGAGGCCTTCGTGGCCTTCCCCACAAGTATTATCAAAAGCCCGGTCGCCAGCGGATCCAAAGTGCCCGCATGCCCAATCGATTTCATTCCAAGCACCCTGCGAACCGAATTTACGACATCGTGCGAAGTGCAACCCTGCGTTTTATCTATCAAAAGCACCCCCTCGTAGGGCGGAATATTCTTTTCCATAAAAATTAAACTCCCAGTCTATCACCTATAATTTTAAGCAACTTAGGATAGAAATCTTCAAGAGACATCTTGACGTTAAACCCTGCAGCCGCCAAGTGCCCGCCGCCGCCAAACACTGCGGCGATTTCATTTACCTTGGCCTGCGGAGTCTTTGAGCGTATGCTGCCCTTTACGCCTCCGTCGGGCAAAACTTCCAAAAGCAGGGCGATTTCAACACCGTCTATGTTTCTTGCGTAATCGACGAGCCCGTCGGTATCCTCCTTTTTCGCGCCCGTTCTGTCAAAGACCCCCGCATTTAACGTTCCAATGCAGACCCTGCCTCCAAAGTGCATTGTAAGCGACTGCAAAAAGACGCTTAAAAGCTTCATTCTAGCAAATCTCTCGCGCTGGTATAAAAGTACCGAGACCTCCGCCGGACGCGCCCCCTTTGCGACAAGAGCCGTTGAAATTCGGAAGCTTCTCAAATTCGTATTTGAAGTTGTAAGCTGGCGGGTATCTGTCATAAGCCCCATGAAGAGAACGTTCGCAACATTTGCGTCAAAATCTATTCCCGCATCCAACATAAGGCCGGCCAAAAGCTCGGCCGTAGCCGCCGCCGTGGACTCTACAATGCTGTATTTAGCGTAGCTTTGCGCCGTAACATGGTGGTCGAAAGCCGCAAATATCTGCGGAAACTTCGCCTGCAAGGCTTCGCTGATTCTCTTGTAGTCGGCGCAATCGACAGTCACTATGCGAAAATCTTCGCGATCAAAGTCCTCGGAATTTAAAAATTCTTCGCCGTTTAGAAACTCCCTGTAAAGGTAGGGAACCTCGTGCTTGTTTAGGCACACTACCTCTGCAGCCCCAAAGAGCCTGAGCAAATTAGCGCATGCAAGTTGCGAGCTTATGCAGTCGCCATCCGGGCGCATATGCCCGACAACGGCAAACTTGCCTCCCTTTACCTCTGCCAAAAACTCGGCAAACACACCCGCCTGCGCCGGAAAAAACTTCTCGATATCTATCGCCATTAAATTTACCCGTCCGAATTTTTCGAATCCTGCTCTTTTTCTAGCTCCTCAATTATGTCTAGCACGCGCGAACCGCGCTCAATAGAGTAGTCATAGACAAACTCCAGAGCCGGAGTATTCTTTAAAATAATCTTTTTTACCATCAAAGCTTTGAGCTCGTGCTTTATTTTTGCCAAAAACCTCCCCGCGTCGGCAACCTGCCTGCGAGAACCTATGGCAGAGTAAAACACCGTGGCCTTCCTCAAATCGGGAGCGACATCTACATGCGTAAGCGTAATGCCAACGCTCTCGGAGCGCCAGCGCGAATGTAGCGATTCGCTAAGCTGGCGCAATATAAGCTCGCCCACTCTTACGGTTCTGTCCGACATATCTTACAAATCCGGTCTAATTTCCAAGATTTCAAAGCACTCAAATATATCGCCCGTCTGGTAATCGCCAAAGCCGCTTAGGCTTATGCCGCACTCGTAACCGGCGCGCACTTCGGAAACGTCCTCCTTAAAGCGCTTCAAGTCGGCTACCTTGCCCTTGGCAACTTCCTTGCCGGAGCGCATCACGCGCACGTATTTGTCGCGCTTTACTATGCCCTCCGTCACCATGCAACCGGCAACCTTGCCGCCCTTTGACACATTGAAGACCTGTCGCACTTCGGCAGCGCCAAGCTTGTTTTCGCGAAGCTCCGGCTCAAGCAAGTTCTTCATCGCATCGCGCACGCGGTTTATCAATTCGTAAATAATGTTGTGCGTAATAATTTCAACGCCCTCGTGCTTTGCCAAACTCGCAACGCCGTTTTCCTGCTTCACATTGAAAGCCACTATCGAAGCCGAGGCAGTCGCGGCAAACTCAACGTCGTTTTTGGTAATTTGCCCGACGGAAGAGCCTATCACCTCAAGCGAGACCTTGTCGCTCTTAATGCCCTCAAGGCAGGCAACCAGAGCCTCAACCGTCCCGGATACGTCGCTTTTTACTATGCACTTAAATACCTTTTGGTCCTTATTTTCTATCGCCGCCATCAAGTCTTCCAGGCTTGCGGGCTTGGAGACATTCTGGGCCGCGAGCTGCTTTTTGCGCTCGGTCTCGTAATCCTCAACCATCTGGCGGGCGACGCGATCGTTTTGCACTTTCTTGAATTCGTCACCAGCCTCCGGTGCTCCGGA
>OJMH01002421.1_pt1 | contig 15689 bp, 9 predicted proteins | sample 1597111 | NCBI WGS metagenome assembly OJMH01 (sample SAMEA2452115, study PRJEB22498) | human gut metagenome | reverse complement strand
GTCGAGCGCAGAAGCAAGCGTCAGCTTGATTATGCCGAGACGAAGTATCTAAGGCCAAGCCAAAAATAGCAAAATGTCGCAGCCGACCGCTATTCGACGTCGCATTCGTATTGCAGGATCGACGCCAGTCGGTTGCCCGACGCAGCTGACGTATGGGTCGCAATGCCCAGATAGAGCTTCCGCCCCTGTTTGAGCTGCATCCCCTCGCCTTCGCAATAGCAGTTCTTCGCATCGAGCAACGTGCTCAGGCTCGGGAAGTCGGAGCAGGCGGCCACCCGCGTGCGGGGGCAGACCAGTTTGCCGGTATAGTCGAACACGGCCACATAGGCCACCGAACCGTCGTACAACTCGCCCGTCTGCTGGATCGCCTGTCCTTCGTACCAATAAACGTAGTCGCCCCACACGGCCTGTCCCTGGTGGCTGTACGAATAGACCTGGTGCGTCTGGCCCGTATTGAGATAGCTGGGCAGACGGAACGATCCGAGCGGCGTCAGGCGGTTGAGATTGCGTACCTCGACCGAGGTCGTCTCGGTCTTTTTCTCGGTGACGCCCTCGGCAGCCGTTTCACCACCCCACGTGCGGGTGATCTCGACCGTCTCCTTGCCGAGCGCCAGCACGGCGTCGAGGTCGTAGATTACGTTGTGGCGCATGTCCGTCGTGCGGCAGCCGATAAGCAGACGGCGGTTCACGAAGTCGATCGAAGGCTGCACGTCGCGCACCGTCCACGTCGTACCCGCGGCGTCGACATACTCGCTCATGTAGAACGTGTCGCCGGCGTAGTGGCTCAGCACCGCGCCCTTCTGGTAGCGGATGCGCGAGAAGGTGAGGTTGTTGGTGTAGTCCGTTCCCGAAAGCGTGCCGTTGGAGTTCACCCACACGTAGTCGCCGTCGTCGGCCCGCTCGGCCACGAGCAGCGTGCCATGACCGAACCATTGGAGTTTCATGTAGTCGTCCGACGGGGCTTCGTTGCGTTTCTGGCGTCCCAGCGCCACCATCCACCTGTTGCCGGTCTTCGTGTCGCCGACGCTCTGCGTGTAATAGATGTAGCCGTTCTCGTCGTAAAAGTCGAAGCACTGCATGATCGTTCCCTTGTAGGGTAGCTGATTGCTCGAAAAGATCATCTGCTGCGACAGCCCCTCCGACAGGGCCGCCGTCGGATCGGGCAGCGACGAGGTGCTCTCCACCACCGAAACCAGGCACCGCGCCAACCGGTTGTCGCCGTAGAAGGCGCGTACCTCGGTCGAACCGGCACTGACGCCCGTCACCACTCCCGACTGGTCGACGGTGGCCACCCGTTCGTCGACCGATTTCCATTCGTATTGTACGTCGTCGTAGAAGGGATCGGAGATCGGCACGAGACGGTAGCTCTTCCCAATACCGAGCGTGATGCTGTTGGGTTCGAAACGCAGGGAGTACATCACGAGCTCCTTGTCGTCGTCGCTGCAACCGATCGCTGCGAAGAGCGTCGCCAGCAGCAAAACCATGCGATTGATCGTTTTCATCGTTTTATATCAGGTTTTTTCATTCGACGTTACCGGACGGAGCGGAACCGGTCCGCTCCGCCCGGACGTTTGTTATTCGGGAAGCGACACCTTGACGATCCCTTTGAGCCGTTCGGAGCCCGTCTTGGAGATGGTGTAAGTAGTGGCCGAAGCGTTCAGGCGAATGTCGAGCGAGACGCGCAGACGCACGTAGAACAGGCCGTCGGTCACGGAACACCCTTCGACGGGGAAGGTATAGCTGGCCCAACCGCATGCAGGCGTCTTGTCGTTGGGAAGCGCCTGGTCGGTCATCACCGTATAGTGCGCCGGCCCCGTCGACCCGTCGACTCCCGTGACGGTTTCGGCGCCTTCGGCCAGGAACCAGTTCGTCCCGTCGGCCGAATACTCCAACGCATAGTAGCGTGCGCCCGACCCCGAACAGCCGACGGCCGCCTCGAAAGCGATGCGCGTTCCCTCTTTGAGGTTCTTCACAGGGAAGGCCATGAGCCAATAGTCGTCCTTCTGCAACCCCTTCATGTAGCAGTGGCCTTCGCCGTAGCCCCAACCGCTGGCCGTCGAGCAGACGACGGTGAGATAGCCGCCGCGATCGCTCCAATCGAGATACTTGTGGTCGGTCGAAGGGGCAGAATCCTCGCAGGGATACTGCGAACCGGCTCCCCAGCTGTAATTGTGCGGATCCGCCATCAACGTCGGTTTGCTCTCGGACGAAAAATCCCACCAGACGGGGAATCCGCCGACGATCGACGAGGGATCGGCCACGACGGTACTCTTGACCGTGCCTTTCGACTCGCCGTCGACGAGCAGTTCGAAGAAGACTTCGCCTGTCTGCGCCGGCACGCCGATCACAGGCATCGTAATCGTGCCGCTGCCCTTCTGGAACTTATCGAACGTGCAGTCGGCCGCCACGAGTCCCTCCGAAGCGCCCGTCATCCGGCAGCTCAGAGCAACGGATTCGTCGCCGTTGGCGTTCGCATAAGCGAGGATCAGCGTGAAATCGCTCTCGACACCCCGCACCAGCGTGCCCGCCGACGAGAGTGCTCCGTAGGCGAAGTCGCAGGCACCCTGCGTGATATGGATAGGATAGGCGTGTCCGGCGAAATCGATATAGATCGTACCCGTGCGCTCGCCGCCCCGGTTGTAGGCCACGCCGACCGTAATGAAGTCCAATTCGCCGTTGCCGACGCCGCTGTCGGGCGTGACGGCGATCCAGTCGTCGTTGCCGTCGTAGTCGATGCTCCACGCGCCGTCGCATTGGAGGCTCTGCTCGACCGTCTGTTCGTTACAGTCGAAAGTAAGGTAATCGTTCTCGCGGGCGAAAAAGGGATCGTCGTCGGAAGAACACGCCGCAAAGAGCGCAGCCGAAGCGGCGACCGCCAGCCCGATTTTATGGAATAGGTTCATGGATATTCGGTTTTAAGGATTAAACGCAGACTACCATTCGGGGTTTTGCGTGAGGTTGGGATTCTCCTGCAAAGCGGTAGTCGGAATCGGTTTTACATACTTATAGTCGTGCCACTTGCGCTCGATGGCCGTAGCGGGCAGAATATTGCCCGACGTACCCTGCGAAAGCTTGTGCCCCGCTTCGGAAGCGCCGTCGATGAAAAGGATTTTGAGCGGCGACTTGTTGTTGGGGTCCGACGTGACGATGCAGTCGTTGACGCCGTCGCCGTTGAGGTCGATCGGTGTCTCCGACGCCGCAATCCAGATGCCTTTCCACGGCCGCGCGAACAACTCGCCCTGATGCCAGCGGATGATGTCGTCGTAACGTACGTTTTCCATCGTAAGTTCGATTCCCCGTTCGCGGCGCACCTCCAGGATGAAAGGATCGGTCACCTGATTCTGGAAATACTCGACCATGTAGGGATCGGCCGTCGTGGGATAGATGCTCGTCACTCCCGCACGTTCGCGCAGCGGCTTGATCGTCTTGTTCCACACTTCCTCCGACATTTCGTTCAGTTCGGCCTTCGCTTCGGCATAGTTGAGCAGCACCTCGGCGTAGCGCATCAACGGCACGTCGTTGTCGCACTTGGAGGTGTTCGTATCCTTCGACGAATCGTCGGTGAGCCACTTGATCGGTTGATAGCCCGTTTTCGAGAAGGTCACGTCGGGAGCCCACTGCGTCGTGCCGCCGTCGCGCGTGAAACCCGGCGTGCGGATCGTCTGCGCGAGACGGTAGTCGCGGCCGCTACACTCGGTCGTGAAATCGACGCTGTCGTAATCGGGATATTTGTCGGTGAACGGCGTACCGTCGGTCATCAGATAGGTGTTGATGAACTGCCGCGTGAAGGCGTAGTTGGCATACTGTTGATTGATGAAATAGGAGTTCATGTAATGGGTCACGTTCAGCTCCGAATCGTAGTTGCGCGCCCAGATGATCTCGTTGGCGTAGGCCGTCGTGGCGTTGCTCTCGATGAACATCGCACGGTACTGCGTGCGGCGGTCGGCGGCATTGTCGGTCAAATGGTAGACGCCGTCGCCTATGATCGCCTCGCACGCCTTGACGCACTCGCCGAGGTACATCGCACTCTCGTCCGACTGCCACGGCCGGCCCGTCGAGGGATCGAGCGTGTGGTATTTGCGCATCGTCCCCTCGTAGAGGCAGAAACGCGCTTTGAGCGCGAGGGCCACGTAACGATGAATGTACGACGCCTGGTTGCGGTAGGAAGCCGCCGTCGAGCAGTAGGTGCAGGCGTAGTCGAGATCTGCGAGAATCTTGCGGCAGACGTATTCGCGGTTGTCGCGATCCTTGAAGAGCGCCTCCTGGTCGGTCGCCTCGATCGATTTCTCGTACCAGGGCACGGCACCGAAGGTACGCACCTTGGCGTAATAGAACAGCGCGCGGAAGAAACGCCCCACACCCTCGTAGTGGTTCAACACAGCCTCCGGTGCGTCGGCCTTGCGCATATTGTCGAGATAGAAGTTGATCGAACGCAGCTGCGACCAGTTGCTCGTCCCCCAGTTCGACGCATCGGAGGCCGAATAGTTGTCCTTGAAATAGGCCGCCGCACCGTCCCATGCGTGTGTATCGGCGTTCTTGTCGCCGTTGACGAAGTTCTTGATGCCCGTGGCGAAACTCCGCGTCAGACCGTTGGCATAGATTTCCAGCGACGATTCGTCCTTGAAGTAGTATTCGCTCTCGATCTTGTTGGGGTTCTCCTGTGTCAGGAAATCCTCGCACGCGCAGAACGAAACGCATGCGAACAGGATTGCAATGTATTTTTTCATAATGCTCTTCCTCCCTGATTAGAATGTGATGTTGACGCCCAGCGTCACGCTTTTGAGCACGGGATAGGTATATCCGTCGCCGGCCGTCGAAGAGAAATCGGTGTCGTATCCCAGTGCTTCGGGGTCGAAGTTGGGGGCATATTTATGCAGCGGCGTGAAGGTGAAGAGATTCTCGCCCGACAGGTAAATCTTCAACCCGCCCAAACGGATCTTCTGGCACAGCGCCTTAGGGAAGGTGTAGTCGACCTGGATATTCTTCACGCGCAGGTAGGCCGCGCTTTGCTTGTAACGGGTGTTGGGAATTTCGAGCAGTTTGGTCCACGAATAGGAACTGTTCGACTGGTAGGTAGTCATGCGCGGCCAATAAGCCGTATCCCAGTTGTTCTTCTCCTCGCTGTACATGTCGTCCGTATAGTTGTGAATGCCCAGCACCCACATGAACGGACGGGCGTACTTGCCCCAGAAATAACCCGAATCGGGCGAGGGGTACCAGTCGCGCTTCATCACGCCTTGCAGGAAGACCGACAGTCCGATGCCGTTCCAGTTGGCCGCCAGATTGACGCCGAACATGTAGTGCGGATTGATGTTGCCGATGATCGACAGGTCGCCGTGATCGTCGGCGGTGAAAGCACCGGGATCGATGTTGCCGTTATGATCGAGATCGGCGATCTTGACCTGCCCGGGGCGCGTCACCTTGTCCGACGCCTGCGTGAAGTCGTGCGTGGCCGAGGAGTCGATGTCGGCCTGATCGCGGAACAGCCCGGCTACGGTATACCCCCACATCTCGCCCAGCTCCATGCCTTCGTAGAAGTCCGAGGGCGAACCGCCGTTCTGGATATAGCCTTTGAGCGTACCGAGCGAACGGGTGGCATTCTCGTACTTGGTCACCACCGTACGGTTGTCCCACACCATCGCCTTGATGCTGTAATCGAACGGCTTGCCGCCCAGCTTGAACGAGTCGCGCCATGTGAGCGACAGCTCCCAGCCCGTAGTGCGCAGTTCGGCGTTGTTGCCCTTGGGCGACGTGGTGCCGTAGACCGACGGCAGCGAAATGCTGGGCGTGTACATGTCGGTGGTGTAGCGGCGGTAGTAGTCGCCGCTGAACGAGAGACGGTTGTTCAGGAAATCGAGGTCGAGTCCCAGGTCGTAGGTCGTCGACTTCTCCCACGTCAGCGACACGGGCACCGTACTGCCCACCGTCGTATAGGAGGGCAGCCCTCCGCCGAGCACGATGTCCGAAGCGGTAGCCACGGTCATCTCCGACGTGTAGGAGTAGGGATCGACGTTGCCGTTGCCCATCGAACCGGCCGAAAGGCGGATCTTGAAGTTGTCGAGCCACTCCTCCGACCATTTCATCCACGGCTCCTCCGACACGCGCCACGCCACCGATGCTGAGGGGAAGAATCCCCATTTGGAGTTGGTCGGGAACTTCGACGAACCGTCGTAGCGGCCGCTCACCTCGGCCAGGTACTTGCCCTTGTAACCGTAATTGAGCCGAAAGAAAGCGCCCACGTAAGACCAGATGTATCCGCCGACGGTCGGGTCGGTCGTCGTACCGTTCATCAGTCCGAACGACGGTTTGGAAGCGGTGACGAACCCTTCGCGTTTGATCGTCAGCGTCTCGTACTTCTTTTTCTCGATATTCCAGCCCGCGAGCGCCTTGAACGTGTGGTCGTCGCCCAGCTTGGGCGACCAGTTCAGGTAGGCGTTGGCCGACTGGTAGCGCGTCTGGTATTCGACGCTTTGGAGATTGGAGCCCGCAGCCTCCGACTCGTAGAGAATCTCGCCCGGCTTTTTCGAGTATTCGATCACCGTCTGGGCGTCCATGCGCTTGCGATTGGTGTAGTTGTAGGAGTAGTCGGCCGAAGCGGTCAGCACGTCCTTCACCAGATCGATGTTCACGTCGAACTTGTTGCGCAGGTAGACATAGTCGTTCGTGCGCCACGAAGTCCCCTCCGAGAAGGCGGCATAGCCCGATTTGGCTGCCGCGGCCGTCCACGTACCGTCGGGGTTCTTCACCGGCGAAAGCGGCATAGCCGTGTGGTTGATCAGACGCGGGATCTGCGAGTTGTTCTTCTGATGCTTGGGTTCGTAGGCATCGATCACCGAGACCGACATGTTGTTGGTCAGACGCAGCCACGGACGCACTTTAAGCGTTCCCTTGGCGCGCACGTCGTACTTCTTGTAGCTGTCGTTGCCCACCTTGTAGATGCCGTCCATATCGTAGAAACGGCCCGAAATATAGTAGTCGGCCTGGTCGCCGCCACCCGAAATCGAGAGGTTGTGCTCGGTCGACCAGTTGTAGTCCTTGTAGAAGAGCGAATGCCAGTCGGTCGAGTCGTAATAGGCCCACCCGAACTGGTCGTGCCCCGAAAGCGCCGTCGTGCGCGCCAGCGAAGGGTCCTGCGAACGGCGGATCAATTCCTGATAGATCGTCTCGGTATAGGGAATCGTCGAATCGACATGGTTCAGGAGCGCCTTCGAACCGTTGTAATAACCGTTGTAGCAATCCTTCCACCAGTTGATCCACGTCAGACCGTCGGTCACCACATCGGGCGTCACCGTGCGGCGGTTGATCGTCACCGAACCGTTGTAATTGATGACGGGCGTCCCTTTCTTGGCGCTCTTGGTCGTAATCAGCACGACGCCGAAAGCACCGCGTGCACCGTACACCGCCGACGACGAAGCGTCTTTGAGCACCGAGACCGACTCCACGTCCTGCGGGTTGATCGCATTGATGCTGCCCTCCACACCGTCGATCAGGACGAGCGTCGAACCGCCCGCACCGATCGAACCCGATCCGCGGACGTTGACCGACGCCCCGCGCGTGGGTTTGCTGTCGGTGAAGGTGATGTTCAGGCCCGGTAACTGCCCCTGCAAGGCACGGGCCAGCGTTCCGGTCGAACGGTCTTCGATGACCTTCCGGTCGACCTGATCGACCGCACCCACCAGATCGCGCCGCTTGACCGTGCCGTAGCCCACGACCACCACGTCATCGATCGCCTTCGATGAAAGCGCGAGCCGGATGTCGAAGGTCGTCTGCGACGGCGAAACCCGCAACTCCTGCGGTTCGTAGCCCAGATAATCGACTTTCAGGACGGGATCAACAGCATTTACGCGCAGCGAGAAATTCCCGTCGAGATCGGTCGTCGTACCCTGCGAAGTGCCCGCCACGACCACGGTCGCCCCCACGAGCGGGCGGTTCTGGTCGTCGGCCACCCGTCCCGAGACAACAGTGTCGACATGCAAGGACTGTTTACCGGCCGAAAGCAGGATTTTGCGGTTCTTGATCGCATAGTCGATCCCGTTCCCCGACGGGAAAAGGCTCTGCAACGCCGCATCGATCGGCGCGTCTTTCAGATCGATACTGACGATCCGGTCGGCATCGACCACTTCGCGGCTGTACGCGAAACTCAGGTCGCACTGCCTCGTGATTTCGTCCATCACGGTTTTCAGCTTCGCCCGCTCGAAGCGGAGCGTCACGTTCTGCGCGGAGAGACCGGAGAGGGCGAACAGACAGGCCAGCGTAAGCACGAGCCGTCTCGCCCCTCCCCACGGAATTCCGCAAGGAAGTCTAAATAGATTCATAATGATAAAGTTAGGTTATCTGTTCAGTCGGGTATAAATCATCGGGCGGCTTGGACGGTAATCCGGTCGTTGACACGCGAATAGCGGATCGGCGTGATCTGCGACATCACCGAAAGCACCTCGTCGATCGTCTCGTTGTAGAACTCCATCGTGTAGCTGTATTGGAGAATGCGCGCGTCGGCCACCTCGATCTCGACGGCATAATGCCGTTCGAGGAACTCCACGACATCCTCCAACGGCGCGTTCGTGAAGGCATAGTTGTTGTGCAGCCATGCTTCGGGAGCCGACTTCCCGGCCGGCCGCACGGCACGGCACGTGCGGGCGTTCCGGTCGACGGCCAGCATCTCGTCGGGCGCCATGAGGTACCGGTTCTGCCGCCCCGTCACCCGCTCGGTCAGGCGGACCTTCCCCTCTTTGAGATAGACGGTCGTCACCTCCTTGTCGTAGGCGTTGACATTGAATTTCGTTCCGAGCACCTCGACCGACACGTCGTCGGTCTCGACCGTGAAGGGTGCCGAAGCATCGTGCGCCACCTCGAAGAAAGCCTCGCCGCGCACCAGCCGCACCTCGCGGCGACGGCGTGCGAAGCGTTCGGGATAGCGCAGCTCGCTGCACGCATTGAGCGTCACGGCCGAACCGTCGGCCAGCAACACCCGCAGATGCTCGCCCGCCGGCACCTGCACGCTCCGCATCACGGGTTCATGCCCCCAGCCGTACAACTCCGCAAACGCCGTCAGGCAGAGCGCGACGAGCGGCAGGCACACCGCCGCGAAGGCACCTGCGACCGACCGACGGTTGCGCCGGCGGATCTTGGCGTCGATCGCGTCGAGCAGTTTGAGCGACGGCACATCGACTCCGCCGGTCTCCCGTTCGGACGAAAGCGCCTGCGCGATGTCGGCGTCCATCTGCCGGATGCGTTCCGGCGAAAGGCCGCCGGCTTTTTCGAAAGATTTTCTTCCCATATGGTCTGTTTTCAACGCTCCTTTTCCGCACCGGCATAATCCGCAGACGGCTTCCGCTCCCGCTTACCGAAAAGGTTGAATTTCATTCTTCGCTTGTTTTCAACAGTCGTTTTCTCGCCCCGGCATAGCCTGAACAAGTTCGGCTCTGCGCTCGGCTTATCGAAAACGTTCATTTTCATGCTCCATTTCTCGCCTCGGCAATTCGAGTAAACTCGATTGCACTCGGCTTAACGAAATGGTTCCTAATTTTTCTTCAATCGTTGGCACAGGTGCTTCATCGTCCGCGCGTAATGCACCTTGACGGTGTTGACCGAGACGTTGAGCATGTCGGCGATCTCCTGATTGGAACGGCTTTCGTAAATTTTCAGGTTGAAGATCGTCCGCTGCCGCGCCGGCAACTCCCCCACGGCCAGCCGAAGCCGCCGCATCGTTTCGTCGGAATCGCTCTCGCCCGCCGGCTCCTGCCTCCCCTCATGCAGATCGTAATAACGGACGTTGCCCGTCTCGACGATCTTATGCTTGCGGATCGCATTCACGGTCAGGTTCTTGGCCATGGCATAGAGCAACGCGGCCAGATTTCCCTCCTCCCGCAGTCCGCGGCGGTTGCACCACAACCGGAAAAACACCTCCTGCACGATATCCTCCGCCAGCGCTTCGCAGCGCACGTATTTGAGCACGAAGAGATAGATCCCCCTGTGGTATCGGTCGTAACACAGGGTGAACATCAGTCGGTTTCCGTTTTTCACGCCGGAAAGAAGAGCCTGAGGTTCGAGCAGCATAGGTTCGGTTCTGGTTGGTAGTTCCGTATCAATATACAATCTATTCCCCGAAAAGTATTACCGAAGAAAAACTTTTTTTATCATTTTTATCCCTCTATGCGCAAAAAATCCCCCGCCTCCGGCGACGATGCGTCGGTTGCGGGGGAGGCCGGGTGTTGGAGCCCGAGAAAAGAAGATTGAAGAGGAATTCGTTTTGCGCCGCGGCCTTTCGAATCCGGCCGTCAGCCGGTCGCGAAGCCGAAAGGGCGGGCGCATCCGTGCCGCCGGTCGGTTCGGCCGCTGCGTCCGCAGCGGTTCGCCGCCGGAACGGCGGGCGTCAGTCGGCGTATCCCTGCGCCCTGAGTTTCTGAATCAATTTCGAAGGATAGTTCGTAAAGATCGCCTTCAATTTGGGATAATAGGGAATGACGGCATCCATCGTCTCGTCGTCGTCGACGTTGTAGACGCTCAACGGTACGCCCGCACTGATGTAATCCATCGGCCCGTAGGCGGTATTGTCGCCGAAAATCTTGTCATACGACAACTGCGCCCAGGCCTTCCCGTAGTTGTCCGGATGCGTGCAGGTCATCCACGCAAGGTTGATCCGGTACTCGTCGATGACCTTATCGCGCACGACGTCGAAGATGCTGCCGCCCGTCGGAATCAGGAACTCGCACAGACTCTGCGCCTTCATCTCCTTGATGATCTCGCAGGCACGGTAGCAGGCATTGATGCTGTGGTTCACGTCGATCTCTTCACCATTCTTGGTCAGGCGCTTCACATCGAGCCAGAGCCGCATTCCGTGCGGATTCAGTTCGGGGTCCTGCAACACGCGGATGAAATCGCGCAGCGTCGGGACCGGTTCGCCGTTGGCGAGCGTTCCGGCCGCACGGATCTCGGCCACCGTATGGTCGAACGGTTCCAGCCCGTTGACCAGATATCCGCTTTGGGGATGCGCCACCAGCACGTCGTTGTCGCCCGTGAGTACGATATCGCACTCCGACGCGAAACAACGCAACATGATCGCATATTTGAGCGACGAGATCGAGCAGTCGGGACGGGCGCACTCCTGGTAACCGCCGCGGTGCGCCACGACTTTATAGACGCCGGTACCGTCGCCCGACGGCTGGTTTTTGTTGGGCGGCGTTTCGAGTTTGGTGCATCCGCATACAACGGCCAGTACGGCGCACGACCAAAGGATCTTTTTTACACTTCTCATAATCTAATGTTTCTGTTGAGGGCGCCCCGGCCGGGGATTCCCCTCCGGGGACGCCCGATGATTGTTTATTCTTCGACCAGGGCGACTTCGAAGCCTTTCAGGTCGGCCCATGCCGAGGCTATCGTATTCGTGCTTTCGGAGCCGTTGGCACGACGGTCCATGCAGATGCGCAGACGCAGGTAGAGGTTGCCTTCGTAGATGGTCTCCATACCGGTCAGCGGGAAGACGTATTTCCGATACCCCTTGTCGGTGGACTTGTCGTAGGTTTTCCGATCCCCGCTGGTATTCTCCTTGGGAACGTAGTAATGTACCTGCGCCGACGTCCCGAACACCTCCATGAGCGTGCTGCCTTCGGCCAACATCCACGTTTTGTTGTCGGCCGAATATTCGAGCGCGTAATATCCGGGACCCGAACCCGCGGCGCCCATCGAAGCTTCCACCGAGAGTTTGTGCTCCGCCTTGATGTTCCTGACCGGAATGACGAAGAGGAAGTAATCGTTCTCCATCAGCCCCTTGATCTGAATACCCGGATTGAACGTATAATTCCCGTTATCCGAAACCACCCCGCTCGCCGTCAGATAGGCATTCTCGTTGCCGGCCGTAGGCAGCAGCCGGTGCGCATCGAGCGGATTGGTATCGGTCGCGGGATGAATCGCATCGGTCGTCCAGCTGTAATCCCACTCCGAACCGCGCGGTGCGGTGCCCGTCATGCCGAGCGCATAGAAATTCCACCCCACCGGGAGCCCTTCGGGCACGGCGTCGGGATCGCTGATGACATTGGCGCGGCAACTCCCGACCGACACGCCGTCGGCGAAGAGTTCGAACGCCACGGCACCCGCACGCGTCGCCGCCCCCTCGACGGGAATCGTCAACTCGCCCGAACCTTTGGCGAATCCGGTGTAGACCTGTTTCGTCACCGAGAGTCCGTCGGCCGCCACACCGGTGATCGTGCAGGAAATTTCGACCGACTCGCGTCCCGAAGCGCAAACGTAAGGCAGACGGAGCGTGGCCGTGCTTTCGATATTCCGGAAGAGGTTGCCCTCGACGCGCGGCTCGCCGTAGGCGAACTCGCACGCGCCCTGCGTGACCGTAATCGGATAGGCCGCGCCGTCGTAGACCAGATGGACGGTCGCCGTCCGCTCGGCCCCCGAATTATACTGGATGTTCAGTGTGAAGAACCCGTAGTCCTTCCCGTTGCCCGAACCGCGTTCGGGCGTGATCGCGATCCACCCCACGTCGCCGCAGTCGGCGACCCACTCGCCGTCGCAAAGGACGTTCTGCGAAATAGACTGCTCCGTACAGTCGCAGGCGATCGCATCGTTTTCCCGCATGAACACCCCTCCGTCCTTCTCGCAGGAACCGGCGAACAGCAGCAGGGCGAGGAGCGGAACGAAGCTTAATTTATCGATTGTTTTCATTGTTTTCTCGTCGTTTACAGCGTTATTACCATTTGGGATTCTGCGTGAGGTTGGGATTCTCCTGACGGGCCGTCGTCGGAATCGGCTTCACGTATTTGTAGTCCTGCCATTTGCGTTCGAGCGCCGTCGAGGGCAGGATATTGCCCGACGTACCCCGCGACAGTTTGTGCCCCGCCTCGGAGGCGCCGTCGATCATCAGGATATTGAGCGTCGACTGCAACTTGGGATTGGCCGTGACGATCGTTTCGGGCGTGCCGTCGGCGTTGAGATCGAGCGGCGTATCGACGGCCGAGATCCAGACGCCTTTCCACGGCCGCGCGAACAACTCGCCCTGATGCCAGCGGATAATGTCCTGGTAGCGGCTGTTCTCCATCGTCAGCTCGATACCCCGTTCGCGGCGCACCTCCAGAATGAAAGGATCGGTCACCTGATTCTGGAAATATTCGACCATGTAGGGGTCGGCCGCCGTGGGATAGATGCTCTTCACTCCCGCGCGTTCGCGCAGCGGTTTGATCGTCTTGTCCCAGACCTCCTCCGACATCTCGCCCAGTTCGGCCTTCGCCTCGGCATAGGCGAGCAGCACTTCGGCGTAACGTATCAGCGGCACGTCCGAAGCGATGGCAGCCACATTGGTATCCTTCGACGAATCGTCGGTAAGCCACTTGATCGGCTGGTAACCCGTCTTGGAGAACTTCACGTCGGGAGCCCACTGCGTCGTGCCGCCGTCGCGCGTGAAACCCGGCGTGCGGATCGTCTGTGCGAGACGGTAGTCGCGATCCGTGCACTCGGCCACGAGGTCGAGGTCGTCGTAATCGGGATACTTGCTCGTGAAGGGCGTACCGTCGGTCATCAGATAGGTGTCGATGAACTGCCGCGTGAAGGCGTAGTTGGCGTGCTGCGGATTGACCATGTAGTTGTTGATCGCATAGGTCACCTTCAAATCGATGTCGTAGTCGCGCGCCCAGATGAATTCGTCGGTATAGACGCCGCAGGCATCGGCGTTGGTGAACATGTCGCGATACTGCGTCTGCCGCTTCGCAGGGTCGTCCGTGAGTTTATAGACGCCGTCGCCCATGATCGCCTCGCAGGCCTTGACGCACTCGCCGAGATAGAACCGGCTCTCGTCCTTCGTCCACGCCCGTCCGGTCGACGGGTCGACCGCGTGGTACTTGCGCATCGTCCCTTCGTAGAGGCAGAAACGCGCTTTGAGAGCGAGGGCCACGTAACGGTGGATGTACGACGCGCGCACCCTGTATTTGTCCGAGGTCAGGCAGTAGGTGCAGGCGTAGTCGAGATCTTCGAGGATTTTGGATGCGACGAATTCACGGTTGTCGCGATCCTTGAAGAGCGCCTCCCTGTCGGTCGCGTCGATCGACGTGTCGTACCACGGAACCGCCCCGAAGGTCTGCACCTTGTCGATGTAGAACAGCGCGCGGAAGAAACGCCCCACGCCCTCGTAATGGTCGAGGATCGCGTCCGAAGCCACCGCATTGCGCATATTGTCGAGATAGTAGTTGATCGAACGCAGCTGCGACCAGTTGCTCGTCGTCCAGTTGGTCGCGTCGTCGGCCGAATAGTTGTCCATGAAATAGGCGGCCTGACCGTCCCACGAGTGCGTGTCGGCATTCTTGTCGCCGTCGACGAAGCTCTTGATCGCCGTGGCGAAGCTGCGGATGAAACCGTTGGTATAGATTTCGAGCGACGATTCGTCGGTAAAGTAGTACTCGCTCTCGATTTTGTTGGGGTTCTCCTGCGTCAGATAGTCTTCGCACGAACAGAGAGCCAGCGCACCGATCAGAATTGCGATATGGTTTTTCATTGTATAGTCCTCCTTGCGTTAGAATGTGATGTTGACCCCGACGGTCACGCTTTTCAGGATCGGATAGGTGTATCCGTCCGCTGCGGATGCGAAGTCCGAGTCGTAGGACAGCCCTTCGGGATCGAAGTTGGGAGCGTACTTGTGCAGCGGCGTGAAGGTGAAGAGATTTTCGGCGTTCACGTAGATTTTCAGCCCTTGCAGCCGAATGGCCGAACAGATGTGCTTCGGGAACGAATAGTCGAGCTGGATATTCTTCACGCGCAGGTAGGCCGCGCTCTGGATGTAGCGCGTATTGGGGATTTCGAGCAGACGCGTCCAGTTCTTCGTCCCGTTCGACTGGTAGGTCGTCATGCGGGGCCAGTAGGCCGTATCCCAGTTGTTGCGCTCGGCGCTGTACATGTCGTCCGTGTAGTTATGGATGCTCGGTATGAGCGCGAAGAACGGCCGGCCGTATTTTCCCCAGAACATGCCCGCATCGGAACCCGGATACCAGTCCCGCGCGCCGACGCCTTGCAGGAAGACCGACAATCCGATGCCGTTCCAGCGGGCCGAGAGATTCACGCCGTAGCGGTAGCGCGGCGACTGGTTGCCGATGATGCGCAGGTCGCCGTGGTCGTCGACGGCGAAATTGCCCGGATCGATGAAGCCGTTGCCGTCCAGATCGGCGATCTTGACCTGCCCGGGGCGCGTCACCTTGTCCGACGCCTGTACGAAGTCGTGAATGGCCGAAGAGTCGATGTCCGCCTGATCGCGGAACAGACCGGCCACGGTGTACCCCCAGATCTCGCCGACGGTCATGCCGACATAGTAGGAGGAGGGCGAACCGCCGTTCTCGATAAAGCCTTTGACGGTTCCCAGCGAACCGGTATCGTTGACATACTTGGTAATGACAGACTTGCTGTCCCACACCATCGCCTTGATGCTGTAATCGAACGGTTTTCCACCCAGTTTGAACGAGTCTCGCCACGAGAGCGACAGCTCCCAGCCGTCGGTCTTCATCTCGGCATTGTTACCCTTCGGCGAACCCGTTCCGTAGACGGCCGGAAGCGCGACGCTGGCCGTATACATGTCGGTGGTGTAGCGGCGATAGTAGTCGCCGCTGACCGAGAGACGGTTGTTGAAGAAATCGAGGTCGAGGCCGACGTCGTAGGTCGTCGACTTCTCCCACGTCAGCGACACGGGCACCGTACTGCCCACC